>Ga0247727_10007559_pt1 | contig 20635 bp, 21 predicted proteins | sample WisWelCaveWW1625_FD_202498 | JGI IMG/M metagenome (GOLD analysis project Ga0247727, IMG submission 202498) | Biofilm microbial communities from Wishing Well Cave, Virginia, United States - WW16-25 | ecosystem: Environmental > Aquatic > Deep subsurface > Groundwater > Cave microbial mat | place... | reverse complement strand
AATCGGAAGCTCCGGTTGAATCTTCTCAAGAAACCCGCGAATTACGCTAACGGCTTCATCTTTTGAGTAAGCCATGTGATAACTCTTTCGGTTTTGGTCAAATAATCTTTCGCTTCTTTTTTGCCGATTGCCTTCGCAAGCGTTTCGATAGTTTCCTTGTAACGCGAATTCAAATAATATCCGCTGAGGCTTTCAATCAAAGTCAATGTATCTTCGTCAAATTCCTGCCGTATCCCGGCAAGCTCCGCTAATTTGGGAAGATGATGAATCGGTTTAATTTCTTTACCCTGAAATGCCAGTATCGCTTTCAATATTTTTTCAATAGCCTGCTGGCACATGAACACGACGTACAAATAGCGGCCGGTTTTGTACATCGCCCGTGCGGTTTCCCAGTCATAGTTGACTCGGTCCATCCAAGCTTTCGCTGCCGGCGGCCAATTGTTCTTGAATTTCTTTTTCTCCGCTTTGCTCATATAAGCGTTTTGGAACACGAAGTTAATGCTCGCGCTTTATCAACAAACTTTTGAAATATAGCTTAATATTGTTTGACCAAAAATCAATGCAAGTTTTGCGTCGTTTTGATCTACTCTGATTTCCTCTTGTGCCTCTTGTGGTTTTTGTTCATGACGCCCTAATTGAAGTAGGGAACAGTAGGAATAAAATAAATCACGATACCTGTCTCGCATATTATTTGGCAAAGTAGTCAATAACTTTGAAAAGAAGTTTTTGTCTGGATCTTTCATGTCATGGTGTTTCGCAAGCGCTTCAAAAGCTGAGTATAATGATGCAAGTGTTTCGCGCCAGTTAGAACTTAAGAAATGTTTCTCGGCAGCTAAAATGTATTCAAAAGTTTTACTTGGTATTGTTTCTGCGTCTATCTTGCCTTTTTCGATTTCTACTAAATGCACATCGCTAAATTTCCACTTGTTGAGAACGTTATTAATCCAAGTTGACTGGGGAATCTTGAGTTCGAGCCCCCTGTAGCGAGCACGTAATTTTTCTATCTCAACCTTCTCTTTATCAAGCATTATCACGCCCGTAATTTCAAGCATTAATGACATATCTTTGCCTAAACGAAACCTCTCCATTAACTCAATTCGTTTCAGGTCAAGCAATACTGATAGATTAAGCGATGACGCTCTATTGTAACTATTTGTTCGTTCAAGTATAAACTCAGATGGCAGCTGGGCAAGTCGTTCATAATTTGCCAAATTAAGATAGCCTTCAATTTGCAGCAAAGTATAATCGATTTCTGGTTGATTACCTTTTCGAAGGCGATAGAGCCGGAACTCTAATGGAATTGAAAATATGGGCGCGAAAATAGAGCCGCTTGCACTTACTGTAGTAGGATCTATTGTTATTTCTATCGTGTGACTATCTGAGTACGAATTTGAAAAAAGCTCGATTTTATTCATAACTGATGCACTATTTTAACAATCGCTGTTCTTAAACCCTTATTCAGAATAAAATTTTCAAGAGTTAAACAAACCTCACCCCGCCAGCACCGCGCAAATACAGGCGACGTTCACAATATCCTCATCCGAGCAGCCGCGCGAGAGGTCGTTCATCGGCTTCGCGAGGCCTTGAATGATCGGGCCGATGGCCTGATAGTCGGCGAGGCGTTGCGTGAGCTTGTACGCGATGTTGCCGGCGTCGAGATCCGGAAAGATCAGCACGTTCGCCTTTCCGGCAACCGTGCTGCCGGGCGCTTTGCGAATGCCGACGGCCTCCACCAGCGCGGCGTCGCCCTGCAATTCGCCGTCAATATTCAACTCCGGCTTTTTCTCACGCGCGATTTGCGTGGCGCGCTGGACTTTTTCAACTTTCGGATGTTGGGCGCTGCCTTTAGTGGAATAGGAGAGCATTGCCACATTCGCTTTCTCGCCGGTCAAGCGTTCATGCGTTTGCGCCGAGGAAATGGCAATCTCCGCCAACTGTTCCGCGGTCGGCTCGGGAATGACGGCGCAATCGGCAAAGGTCAACACGCGATTTTCCGGGCTGACCATTTCAAACGTGCTGGAGACGAGCGCGCCACCGGGGGCCATGCCGATGATCTGCAAAGCGGCGCGCAACACGTCACCGGTGGTATGCACCGAGCCGGCAACGACGCCATCGGCGCGGCCGGCGCGCACCATCGCGGCGGCGTAATAGAGCGGCAAGCGCATCGTCGTGATCGCCTGATTTTCCGAAATATTTTTTCCCTGCCGCAATTGCATGTACAACGCGACATACGCCGCGAACGCGGCGTCGTGTTCCGGCGCGATCATTTCAAAGTGCGCCACGTCGACGTCGAGATGACTGGCAGCTTTTTGAATCGCCGCCGGATTGCCGAGCAACACCGGCGTCAATAATTTTTGCGCGGCGAGCTGCACCGCCGCCAGCAGCACGCGCGGCTCTTCGGCTTCTGGAAAAGCAATCCGCTGCGGTTGCGCTTTCGCGCGGGCGCGGATTTGCTCGATAAAATTCATAAACCAATTTTAAATTTTATTTCTTCTGTGACGCAATTTTCTGCTTGATCAGCGCCTCGATTTCCGGCGGCACGAAGCGGCTGACGTCGCCGCCGAAGGTGGCAAGCTCTTTGACAATGGTCGAATTTAAATACGTATATTTTTCATGCGGCATTAAAAACACCGTGACGATACCGTCGGAAATTTTGCGATTCACCAACGCCATTTGAAACTCATATTCAAAATCCGAAATGGCGCGCAGGCCGCGAATGATGGCGGAAGCGCCGAGGCGTTGCGCGTAATCCACCAACAATCCGGTGAAACTCTCGACGCGAATGTTGCCGAAATTGCCGGTGACGTCGCGAATCATCGCCACCCGTTCGTCCACGGTGAAGAGCGGATTTTTCGCGGGATTGGTGGTCACGCCGATGGTCACGGTGTCGAATAGCGTCGTGGCGCGCTCGATAATATCGAGATGACCGTTGGTGATGGGATCAAACGTGCCGGGATAAATGACGTGCCGCATCGTCAACTCACCTCATAAAAATGCAAAGCGGTTTCGCCGATGAGCCGGCGCAAATAACAGCGCAGACGGCCGGCTTCCGGTTTTAACTCCAGCCGCGCGGTTTCTTCCAACACCGCAATGGCGCCGGCGTTCAACAGCCGGCTGTTGGCCAACGTGTCGAGCAGGCGCCCGGCATGTCCAAAATTGTAAGGCGGATCGGCGAAAAGAAGATCATAGGCAGGACGGCCTGCCGTGGCAGCGGCGCGATTTAAAAAAGCAAACGCATCCGCGACCATCACCTGCGCGTGATTTTCGAGATGCGTATGGCTCAAATTGCGCCGAATAAACTCCACGGCCCGGCGATTCTTTTCAACAAAATCAAATTGCTGCGCGCCGCGGCTCAACGCTTCGATGCCAAGCGCGCCGGACCCCGCGAACAAATCCACCCCGTAAGCGCCGCTCACTTTGCCCTGCAACAAATCAAACATGATCGTGCGGGCGCGATCACTGGTCGGCCGCGTCTGCACGCCTCGCGGTGCTTGCAGGAGATGTCCTTTGCACGTCCCGGCTATCACTCGCATGCCAATTCATCCGGCCAGATAATATTTGTCGGCGGTGCAACTATTCAATGAAATCAAACAGCAACACCACATCCAATTTCGCGCTGCTTAACGCACGACGATCGGCGGAGCTAAGAATGATTTTGGAAATCGCCATATTGGGGCCGGCTGCCGCGAGGCTATTCAGAAAATCCAAGGCGGCGGCGCGCGGGCCGGAAAAATTCGCCTGCACCGGCGTGCGGGTGCCGCCCGGGCCGGAGTAGGGTTGGCCCGCTTCATACAGCGTCGAACTCAAGCCGTTGTCGGCGCCGAGCTTTTTGAGCCAGGTCGAAAACTCGGTGAAACTCATGCGGCTCTGGCTGCCGCCCATCATCGCCGCGCGCTCACTGACGCGTCCCATCACCATGACGCTATTCAACGCGCTGCCGTTGCCGGCCGGTTGATTGGCAACCGTGCGCAACTCTTGCGGCGCGGCGCTGCGTTGCATGGCCTGCGCCGCTTCGGCAATCGCTTCGTTCGAGGGCGAGGTAAACTGCACCAGGAAACTGTTGTTGTTGCCGGAATAGGAAATCAACGAAAAATCATTGTTGCCGCTAAACGACCGGCCCAACGCGCCGACCGTGGACGCGCCGATGCGCGTGGAAGCAAACAGCGGGTCAAGCGGAGAAGTTGTTGGCTCGGGTTCCGGTTGCGTATTTCCCGAGTCCGCCGGCGTCAGGTTGCCCGTTAACGAGCTGTCGGGAATATTCCGCAGCATCGTGAGATTGGTGTCGTCACCTTTATCCTTCGATTTCGGAATCATGATATAAAACGCCACCAGCGCGGCCAGAACCAATGCCAGCACCAGCAGAAAAACCATCGTGCGCGACGAGCCGCTGGCGGCTTTGGGCGTGTTCATCGACAAAGGTCGCGTTGCATAGGTATTGCTATTGCCATAGCCGGCGCTTCCGGCCATCGCCTCGCGCGAATAGGCCGGGGGCTGCCGTTCAGCGACAAACGGGGCGGATTGCTCATCGTCGGCCGTTTCGCCCAGGTCCAGATTCACGGTCTGCGCGAAACTATCATCCGGCTGGCGTTCCTCACGGTTTTCCTCTTCGCCCATGAGATTGATATCAACCATTCGCCTTCTCCACACAAATTTGAGAAAAGATAATTACAGTCCTTTTAATGCGGCGCCCACGGGAATAACGAAACTTTCCGGCTGCGACGGCACCGGCGGTTCGCCGCCTTGATTGGCGATTTTTAATTTTTTAAACGGATTGGCGCGATCAATCCGCACGTTGTGCGTGTTTTGCAACGTCTCCAAAATCGGCGCGGTGACGCCGTCGCCGTAGAGATAGATCGCGCGCAAATCTTCGACGCTTTTTCCCAATTTATAATCAATAATAATCCGGCGCAGCTCCTTCGAGATGAGCCGCGTGACCTGCTCGTCGTCAATCTTTGGCGCCGGCGCTTCGCTCTGAAAATCCAGATCGTGCGACAGATAAAACTGGGTGCCTTTTAAAAGCGAAAATTGACAACTGTTGCTGTGCACGTCGATCAGCGCGACGTACTCATCTTCGGCCGTGTCATAATTTCCCGCAAAAACGCGCTGCGCAGCAAAAATATCCACATCGATCGCACGCAATTGCAAGTCCGTGTTCTTAAAAATTTCCTTGCAATAATCGATCACCCCGCGGCGGGCAACGACCGCCACCACTTCGGCAAAATCTTTGCCGTCAGCCGCCGCCAACAATGAATAGTCGATAATATATTGCTCCAGCGGATTGATCATGCACTGCTCGACTTCCCAGCGCATGTGGTCTTTGAGGCGCTCGCCCTGCAAGTTGACGTCGACCGAAATTTTTTTGATCGTCACCAGACTGGAATCAAGAATGAACACGCCGGAGGAAATCTGAAAATCGGCCGTCTCATAAAGCCGGTTGATGTCTTCGGCATAGCGGCGAATCAGGGTGTGATCTTGCAACGCGGTAGAATTAAGCGCGGTTCGAACTCGTCCCTGAGAAAGCCGGGAGATGCGAGATTCGCCCGCGGCTTTGGTGATCTCTGCCATGCGCAGAGCCGTATCGCGGATGCTGATGCCGACCATTCCATTAGTAGCGGCAAATGCCATAATCTTCTCTCACCTGACATAGAAGGTATTTACGTCCATCACGGCCTCGCCTCCCAACTTTTTTCACCTCCCGTAATCCGGCCATGATTGGAAATTTTCAGCGCGCCGAGGCGAGACTTGAAAAAATCCGCCTGCACGCGCTCAATATCGGTTGAATCGATTGGACAATAAACTTGCGCCAACTCGGTGGCGCTCTTTTAACATGCGCTTCACCACTTCGATTTTAAAAAAGAACTCCTGGCGCGTGATCAGCTTCAACGCTGCCGTCAATGCGGCGACCGGCATATTCGGTAGCGTCGCCATCCGCTCGTGCACCGCTTCCAACACTTGCCGAAGCCGGCGGCTTCCTTCAATCACGCGGTCTTCCATCCGATCAACGGAATCAATCACCGTTGAATCTGTAGCAGCAATTAGCGTTCCGATTAGAGTATCGGCAACAGCCTGTGTTTGCCGAAGGCTATCAATTGTTTTCTTTACACCTTGCAGCGGTTGCACGACCAGGGAATCCAGCCGTTTTAAATAACGTGAATCAAATTTAATAAATTGCAGCGCCGCCGCACTGGCGGAAAAATGGCCGTTAAAATTACGATACTGTAATTCGGCAAAATACAAATTGGCCATCCGCGCGCGGCAAAGTTGTTGATGCGCGGCTTCACCAACAATCTCGGACATCGGACGCAAGACCTCGGACCTTACTGCACAACCAACAACGGCGCCAACTTTTCATAGGTTTTCACGCCAATCCCTTTTACTTGGCGCAAATCCTGCAGGCGTTTGAACCCGCCGTTCGTCGCACGAAACTCGAGAAGGCGTTTCGCCATGACTGGCCCGATTCCCGGCAGCTTCACCAGATCGTTGTAAGTGGCCGTGTTCAAATCAACTCGCGTCGTGGACGTAACGGCGCCTGGAGTTTGCATTGACGCAGGCGACCGGATATGCAGACGGTCCGCCGGCGCCGCGCGCAAAAAATTTTCAAATGCCGCCAACTCCACCGGATTGATCTCCGGCAGCGGCTGGCTGGCCCGATACCACCAGACCAGAATCCCCAGTCCAAACGTCGAGAGCAAAAACAAAATCGCGCGTTGCTCCGACGGGGTGAACCCCCACATGGTGTTTCCTCCGTTTTAAGTGAAGTCGGACTTGCGCTCGGCGATTTTATAAATTTTGCAAGATCGTGCAGCGCAAGTCCGACTTCACAGTTTAAAACAACGCCTCTTTTATTTTAGAAAAAAATCCGCGCTCGCTTTTGGGCGGTTGCACGCCTTCGGTTTCGGCCAATTGCAAGAACAACTCTTTTTCCTTCAGCCCCAGTTTATTCGGCACCCACACGACCACGCGCACCAGTTGATCGCCGCTGCCATAGCCGTTGAGATGCGGAATGCCCTTGCCGCGCATGCGCAAAATTTTTCCCGATTGCGTTCCCGGCATAATATCCAATTTCGCTTTGCCGGTGAGCGTCGGCACTTCCAGCACCTCGCCCAGCACCGCTTGCGGAATCGAAAGCGGCAAATCATAGAGAATATCGTCGCCGTGCCGCTCGAAAAATTCATGCTCTTTTTCTTCGATGACAACGAGCAAATCCCCCGCCGGGCCGCCGCGCGGCCCGACATTGCCTTCGCCGCGCACCGTCAAATAATTTCCCATCGCCACGCCGGCGGGAATATCCACCGCAATGGTTTTGTCGCCTTCGAGCCGGCCTTCGCCACGGCACTCCGGGCATGGATTTTTGATCATCCGGCCCTCGCCGCGGCATTGATGGCACGCGGTGACATTGATAAACTGCCCAAAGAACGAGCGCGACACCTGCCGCACTTCGCCGGTGCCCCGGCAAGTCGGGCAAATGGTTTCCTGGCTGCCGCGCGCGCTGCCCGAGCCGGCGCACGGATCGCACTTCACATAGCGGCGCAGTTTGATTTTTTTGTTGACGCCGGCCGCCACTTCTTCCAAGGCGAGCTTCAGCGGAATTTGCAAATCATTGCCGCGCTGTTTCGTATCGCGCGCGCGCGCGCCGCCGGCCGCCTGGCCGAAAAATTCGCCGAAGATGCCTTCCGACATGAACGTGCGCAGGGCCTCGGCGAGATCCATTTCAAAATCGCGCGCGGCAGCGCCGCCGCCGCCAAAACCGCCGCGCAAACCTTGATGGCCGTAGCGATCGTAGCGCTCGCGCTTCTCGCGGTCGCGCAACACCTCATACGCCTCGGCCGCTTCTTTGAAACGTTCTTCCGACGTGTGATCGCCCGGATTGCGGTCGGGGTGATATTGCATGGCCAGCTTGCGATAAGCTTTTTTAATCTCGTCTTCGGAGGAGTCCCGTTTCACGCCGAGGGTTTCGTAAAAATCTCGCTTCGCCATAAGAATATTTTTTTAACCGCTCAAACACTAATAATGACCTTGGCCGGTCGCAATACTTTATCAAACAACATATAGCCGTGCGTGGTTTCCTGCACGACCAAATTCGGGGCTTTGCCTTCCACCGGCATTTGCAGCAACGCCTCGTGGCGCTGCGGATCAAACTCGTGATGGAGTGTTGCCATCGGGGTCACGCCGCGGTTTTGCAAAATCTTTAAAACGTTTTGATGGATCAGGCGCGCGCCCACCGCCAGCGCGTCGTAATCTTTCGCTTCGCCGCCGGCGCCGAAGAACCGCTCAAAATCATCCGCCACCGGCAACAACTCCGTCAGCAGATCGGCGACCCGGCCTTCGGCGCGGCTGGTAAATTCGCGCTCCAGGCGTTTGCGAAAATTTTCCATCTCCGCGGCCAAACGCAAATACCGATCTTTGACTTCGGCATGTTGCAACGCCAGCTTCGCATAATCATCGCGGAGCTTGTCATGTTCTTTCTCTTTTTGCTCCAATTCTTTGAGCAAGGCGCGCCGGCGAAAATCAAAGCGATCTTTTTTGATTTTATCCGTGTCCGCCGTCGCGTCCTCGGAGGTTTCCGCGGCTTCGCTTTCATGGGTGGCCGCCGACGCGGCGGCGGTTTTGGCGACGCCGTTTGCCGCCAGCGCGGCTTCTTCGGCCGCTGGGCTGGCTTCCGTGGTCTCGTCTATCGTTAAAAGCTGTTCGTCGTTTGCCATCGTCCTTATCAACAATCCAATCCTAATTATCCCACCGGGGTGGTCTGATTTTTATCTAAAACTTCCGTTAAAATTCTGGCCATGTAATCCACCAGCGCCACCACTTTGGAGTAACGAATCCGCGTCGGCCCCAACACGCCGAGCGTGCCGCTAATGTTGCCGATGTGATACGACGCCGTGATCAAGCTGCAATGCTTGATCAGCTCATCGCGATTCTCGTCGCCGATGGTAATCGAAATTTTTTCCGGATCGTCGCCCTGCTCGAAAAGATGAATGAGAATCTCGCGATTTTCCAGCAGATTCAAAATTTTCGCGAGCTGTTGGTGATCCGTGAACTCCGGCTGGTTGACGATATTGTTCGTGCCGCCGAAGTGCAAACCGCGCCGCCCGTCTTCGCTGAACAACAAATCCGCCGAGCCCAAAATCCGCTCGATCAACTCCGGATTCGCCTCGCCGACGTGCCGCATGCGGCGATCCAGCGATTGTTTGATTTCATTCAAACTGAGGCCGTGCAGGCGCTCGTTCAGGACGCGCGCCGTTTTCTCCAGCACCTCGCGCGACACTTCCGCAGCCACTTCCATCACGATGGTGCGCACGAGACCGGATTTGATGCTGAACACCATCAAAATCTTTTTCTCGGCGATTGGCACCAATTCGATTTTTTCAAAAAGGCCCTGAAAAAATCGCGGCGAGAGCACGACGCCAAGTTGGCTCGAAACCCGTGCCATCAGTTGCGAGGCTGCTTCCAGAATCGTGTCGACGCCCAGCGAGACCCGGCGCAACTGTTCTAAAATATGCTGCTTTTCCGACTCCGCCAGCGTCTCCACCATCATCAACGAATCGACATAAAAGCGATAGCCCTGGTCGGTCGGTACCCGTCCGGCCGAGGCGTGCGGCTGCGCCACGAGACCCCGCTCTTCCAAATCCATCATCACGTTGCGAATCGTCGCCGGGCTCATGTCCATACCGCTTTTTTTGGACAGGTAACGCGAGCCGACCGGCACCGCATTGTGCACGAAGCTTTCCACGATGGAATTTAGAATGAGGCGCTCGCGCTCACTCAATTTTTCAGGCGATTGTCCCATCGTCGGCCATCAATTAGGTTCTCAAGTGCCAGAATTAAAAAAAATCCAAAGCGGGTTTGAATATCGTAAATAGATTAAGATACTACTTTTGTTCGGGCTTGTCAAGCAAAAATTCTGGCGCCGGCGGCGAAGAGGTGTCAATAAAAACATAATTATTGCCCGTTGCAAAGCCCGATCATTTATATTGTATACCTTCGCGGAGAAGTTTTTGCGCTATTTCCGAACAAAGAAAATCGCCCAACTAAAAAAGAACTCCCACAGAAAAGTTTTTGTGGGAGTTCAAATGCGGTGGGCAAAATTTTTACTTTTCGGCTTCGCGAAGAAAGCGCAGCGGCGCCACTGCCGGCAAGCTTTTATCGCCGGCCTCATACGCGGCGAGCAACTCGTGGAGGTAAATTCGAAACCGCTGCAGATCTAATTCCGCAAAGTCCGCCGGCGCTGCCTCGAGTTTCAGCAGCGCATTGCGCAGATGCTTGATCACCCCGTGCCGAATGTTGCGACGTAATTGATGATGCGCCGCGGCAGCCTGAATCATGCCTTGCACAAAGAAACGCCACGGCTCCGCATGGCGTTTCCAAATCTTCTCCCATGCCTCATGCGATTCCCAATATTCGCCGGCGTTGAACAGCGCCACGCCTTCGGCGAGATCGGCGCGATCTTCATTACTCAGCCGCGGCGTGAGCAGCCGCCGGTCGACGTTTGGGAGTGGCGTCAGGCGGTACGGGTTCGACGATTTCGTCGAGGACGGTGCGGATGGTCCATTCTTCGGCTTTGCGATAGCCTTCATCAAAATCCAACATTTCAATGGTGAGCCACGGGCAATATTTCACGCACAGGGTACAACCGATGCAGCGCGGCAAATCGACTTCCACCAGACGATGCACCGTCGGATTCGTCGGGTCCGGGCCCGGCACGATGAGAATACAATCCGCCGGGCAAAAATCAATGCACACCTGACAGCCGGTGCAGCCGGACTGGTCGATCACCGCGAGCTGCTTGGGCCGGCGCGTTTTGCGCAGTTGAATCGGTTTATCGTACTTCGGGTCTTTCAACGCCATGCAAGATTCTCCTCAGCGAGTAAAGTGAAGTCGGACTTGGGCAGCGAGATTTTGCCGATTAAGAAAATCTTCGCGCCCAAGTCCGACTTCGCACATTGCGTATTAAAATTTGAAAGACAAATTTATTCAAAAGTAACGGGAAAAGCAATGGATTTTTTAAAAACCGGGTTTTCGATTTTTACTCATACTCGTCATCTTACTCGCGTTAAAAAATTCTAAAAACGAGTAGGAGTAAAATTATGAATATGCTGACGAGTAAAAAGTCATCAATCTTTCTTCACCACCGCCCGCCCCGGATAAACCGCTGACTCGCCGAGTATCTCTTCGATGCGCAACAGTTGGTTGTACTTGCAAATGCGATCGGTGCGCGAGGCGCTGCCGGTTTTAATCTGGCCGGCATTGGTTGCCACGGCAATGTCGGCAATCGTGGCGTCTTCGGTCTCGCCGGAACGATGCGAAATCACCGCCGTGTAACCGGCGCGATGCGCCATATCGATGGCCGCCAGCGTTTCAGTGAGCGAACCGATTTGATTCACTTTCACGAGAATCGAATTGCCGACGCCTTTTTCGATGCCTTGTTTCAAACGTTTCGTGTTCGTCACAAACAGATCATCCCCGACAAGCTGCAACGCACGGCCGTGCAGCTCGGTGAATTTTTTCCAACCGTCCCAGTCGTCTTCCGCCAGGCCGTCTTCAATCGAGACGATCGGATATTTGTTTTTCAAATTGGCGTAATAATCGATCATTTCCTCCGAGCTTAAACTGCGGCTCTCGGATTTCAAATCATATTTCTTCGTTCCCTTATTATAAAACTCGCTCGACGCCGGATCGAGCGCGATCATCACCTCGTCGCCCGGTTTATAGCCCGCGGCTTCGATGGCTTGCATGATGACTTGCAGCGCTTCTTCGTTGGATTTCAAATCCGGCGCGAAGCCGCCCTCGTCGCCGACCGCGGTGTTATAATTCTTTTTCTTCAACACGCCTTTCAAATTGTGAAAAATTTCCGCGCCCATACGCAGGCCCTCGACAAATGATTTCGCGCCGACCGGCATCACCATGAACTCCTGCAAATCGACATTGTTATCCGCGTGCGCGCCGCCGTTGATGATGTTCATCATCGGCACCGGCAGCGTGCGCGCGCCGACGCCGCCGAGATATTGAAACAGCGGCAGATTGCTCGCCTGCGCCGCGGCTTTGCAAACCGCCAGCGAGACCGCAAGAATCGCATTTGCGCCGAGCTTGCTTTTCGTCTCGGTGCCGTCCAAATCGAGCATGGTTTTGTCGATCACAACTTGTTCGCGCGCTTCCATGCCGACGACTTCCGGCGCGATGATTTCATTCACATTTTTGACCGCATTCAACACGCCTTTGCCGAGATAGCGCTTCGCGTCTTTATCGCGCAGCTCCAGCGCCTCGTGCTCGCCGGTCGAAGCGCCACTCGGCACCGCCGCGCGCCCGACAATACCATTTTCCAACGTCACATCGACTTCAACCGTGGGATTGCCGCGCGAGTCGAGAATTTCGCGGGCATGAATTTCAATAATAGATGGCATAGTTTCTCCTTGTCCGCTAAGATAAAAAAATGGCTACGGCTATTGGCAAAATTATGCGACCGCCGTTTATTTGAGCAGCTTCAATAAACGAGGCGGCAATTTTTTTTGTGCGATTTCGCACTCCCAAATACGAAAAACCGTCCAGCCTTTTTTCGACAAAGTTTTCGCAACCACTTTGTCGCGATTTCGATTTCTGCGAATTTTTCTTTTCCAATAATCGCGATTGTCTTTTGGTTTTGTATTGCGGCAATTGTGTCCGTGCCAAAAGCATCCGTCGGCGAATAAAGCGGCTTTTCTTTTGGGAAACACGAAATCTGGACTTCCGTAAATTTTATAGCTTCGCCTCCACCCCTTAACGAGATGTTCTTTGAGCAATTCAATAAGTTTAAGTTCGGTGGATACGTTACCACGCGACTTGACCGCTTTCATTATAGCGGAACGTTTCTTTCTTGTAAACGTGTCTGCCATTGGAATCAAAATTTTTATTTTGTTCGAACGCTCGCTCCTGAATATATTCTTTCAACTGAAGAGCGACATATTCCGCCAATTTTACCGGAACGGCGTTGCCAATAATTTGTTCCAAATCGGTTTTGGAACCGATAAGCTTGAAGTCTTCTGGAAAAGTTTGGATTTGACAGCGCTCTTTTGTTGTCAGCGGATGTATAGTTTCAGACAGCGGCGCGCTATCGCCTGGATGGCCAGGATAACCGTCTGGCACGGGCCGATTGACGCCGCGTATTGTTGGACTTGGTTCGTCGATGCTGAAAACTCCCCTTCTTTTGTAGCTTCGCGGGTGTCTGTAATAGTGATCAAAGTCTAATTTATCGCCAAAATAGTCTCTCATCGTCGTCGGTTTGGAATCGAGATTATTCAAAAGCCGCCACATTAAGCCGTTGTCGCAGCCGCCCAGTTCGCCGATAATGAAAAGCCTTTTTCTTTTTTGCGGAACGCCGCAAAAACTGGCGTCGATAATTATTTGCGTTAGTCCGTATCCCGTTTTCTTAAAAAGCTTAACGGCTTCCTTGATTGATCGGCTCATTTTCGCGCGATCGACATTCTCCATAACAAACCATTTTGGCAAGACCTTGTTTACAATTTCAGCAAAGTTAATCGTCAAAGTGGCTCGCCCCAAAGCTTCGTTTCTTTTCCCAGCGGACGAAAAATCCTGACAGGGGGGGCCGCCAATAATCATGTCCGGATTAAATTTCAATATTTCTTTTGCGGCGGCATGAGCGCTTGATAAATCCAACTCGAGAATAGGATGATTCTTGAAATTTTCCCGATAAAGCGCGACTGCGGGCGGCCAATTGTCGAAGGCCGCGACAATTTTGAAGCCGGTGTTTAAAAAGCCAAGAGAAAATCCGCCGCCGCCGGCGAACAAATCAACCGCCTTGATTTCCATCGTTCTCCTCCTCGCCAAACAAATCTGTTGAAAAATAGATAATCGCGTCAAATCTTCGTTCTGGACTTAAATATTTTTGGCCGCCGCCTAAAATTATTTTTTTGATTTCGTTCTTGTTGATCGACGGAGCGATTAAGCGCTTGCTCTTCATGAACGGATTCATTTTTGTTCCAGGAATGGCAAACTCTTTATCGTTTTGGGAGTCGTAAGTCATCCCGTCGTAAATCGGAGCCTGATAAACCTTCCTATCTTTTGAAACTTCGTATAAAAATCTTGCCAATCTCAAAGCCGCCCTTTGTTGCCGGGTGATCTCCGCTCTTGCGCTTTCCAAAGCGGAATCCATAAAAAGTCTCGAAAGCGCAAAGTCGCTCCAAACGAAAATATCCAAACAATTGTCGGCGAGACGAGCCGACTTTCCTATGGTTTTCCATACCGGCTGCATGAGAAGCGGCCGCTCATATTTGGAATAGGCGACGAAGAATTGTTCAAGAGCTTTAAAAATATCGTCCATCCGGCTCTTGATTTCATGCGCGTTGTCCCAAGCTCGTATTTTACGGCACGCAGGTTCAAATATATTCCTCATGTCTTTGAAATGCCGTTGACACGACTCCGCCATGCTTAAAGCCATATAGCGCATGGTCGGAGATCTTACGACCATCTCCGACCCGTACTTGTCTTCCGTCAGCGACGCGGTTGTGTTGTCGGGTATGGTCGTCAACTTGATTTCTACAGGTCGAATAAATTTCCCCGCGGCGTTGTCTTTAATGACCAAATCAATCGGTTTTAATTCATCGTGGAGAAATTTCCCAAACGGCTCGTACCGCGATTCAAACGAGAAAAACAAATTTACGTTATTAAGATTAGTGTTAAAAACGTCGTCAAAAGAGATATCTCCCTGCCTTATCTTCCCTTTGGCGCTCAAAGTAAGAAATACGGCGCTTTCTTTTTTGTCCCGCATGTAACAGGCTAATGCTACGGGAAATGACGAGTTAAATTGGTTTTTGCCCCAATAATATGGCTGGCTAAAATCTCGATTTGAGTTTCGAATTCCGTATAGACTCGGGTTTTGCATCTGGCTGATTCTCAGTTACTCTCGTTTGAAAGTTACGCTTTACGATTGAATCTAATAAAACGCCTGAGAATATTCAAGCGCTATCTTCATCTTATTTCTATCGCAGTCAAACTCAAATGCAGGGATTTTCCACAAGTACAGCAACACTAAAAATCATGAAAATCCGATGGACGCAGTCAGTTCAATCCGTATTTGTCCGGATTCAAAAAAAAATAGCAACCAGACTGGAATTCCGAGCTATGCGACGATTTCCACTTTAATCAAATTCGTCGTGCTCTGCGCGCTCGGCGGCAGGCCGGCGGTAATCAACACGGTGTCCCCGGCGGCAACAAAGCCATGCTGCCGCGCGGCGGTTTTGCAGCGCGCGATCAACGCGTCCGAGTCACTCACATTTTCATCCAAAGCAATCGGATGCACGCCCCAAACCAGCGCGAGCGCGCGATACGTTTCCAAGCGATGGCACAACGCCACAATCGGAGCGCGCGGACGATAACGCGCCACCATTCTCGCGGTCGCGCCGGAACGGGTCGGCGTCAAAATCGCTGCGACATTCAAATCCTGCGCAATTGCCACCGCGGCATGACTCACCGCGGCGGCCACCGCGGTTTTGCCTTGACGCATTTCTGTCGGCAACCAATCACGCGGTTTCAGCTCGCTCTCCGTGGTTTGCAAAATTTTACTCATTACTTGCACCGCCGCCATCGGATATTTTCCCACCGCTGTTTCTTCGGAGAGCATCACCGCATCGGTGCCATCCAGCACCGCATTCGCGACATCATTGGCCTCGGCACGGGTCGGGCGCGGCTCGTCGACCATCGACTTGAGCATTTGTGTTGCCGTGATCACCGGCTTGCCGGCGCGATTGCATTTTTTAATCAAACTTTTCTGGACCAGCGGCACGCGCTCCAGCGGCGTCTCCACCGCGAGGTCGCCGCGCGCGATCATGATCCCGTCCGCCGCCGCGATAATCGCATCAATGTTTTCCAGCGCCTCGTGTTTTTCTATTTTCGCAATAATGGGCGCAAAACTATTTTTTGCCGCCATCACGTCTTTGACGAGTTGGATGTCGCCCGCCTGGCGCACGAACGACAGCGCGACATAATCGACGCCGGCGTCCAAACCAAATTCCAAATCGGCTTTGTCTTTTTCCGTGAGCGCCGGAATCGGCAGGAAAGTCTGCGGCAGATTGATGCCTTTTTTTGAGCTAAGCGTGCCACCGTCGATCACGCGGCAGACGAGATCGGTTGCATTTTTGTGGATGACTTGCAATTGCAACAACGCATCCGCGAGCAAAATCGTATCGCCAATTTGCACATACAACGGCAACTCGCGATACGTCACCGACACTTCACGCGCATCGCCCGGCACGTCGCGGTTCGTCAAAATAAAAATGTCGCCGGCTTTTAACTCGACGGGCCAGGCCATCAAACCGGTGCGCAGCTTCGGGCCGCTGAGATCCTGCAAAATGGCGAGGGGAAATTTTTTTTGCGCCGCCAGGTCGCGCAGGCGATTAATGCGGACGCGATGCTCGTCGTGCGTGCCGTGTGAAAAATTCAGCCGCGCGACGTTCATGCCGGCGTCCAGCAACGCCGCCAGCATTTCCGGCGCATCGGAGGCCGGGCCGATGGTGCAAACGATTTTCGTGCGGCGCAGAGGCATCGGATTTTTAATTTTTAGATTTGGAATTTCTGTCGTCGCGGAGTTATCGGAATACCCTCGAAGATTTTGCTCACGGGCAATTCAAATCCGGGCAAAAGATCAGGAGCGGCCAAGACTTCTTTGACGGGAACACCGCAAATACGACTTCAATGCCGCAGAGACGTTATTCTGCATAATGCCTCGCAGCGGCCATGAACTTTTAAATACAACTTTTCCATTATAGCGTTCGACCGGATGCGGCAGCGAAATTTTTTCCAGCTCCTCCGCAGTCACCTCGGTGCGCTGCTCAAAAGGAATGGCTTGATTGGCGGCGAACTGAAAGGTATTGACAGCTTCGCTCATTTTTTTGCTCCAAAAATAAAAAGATAGCCAATCGACTTAGGAATTTTCGGGCAGAGGAATGCCCTCGAAAATTTTGCTCACCGGCAACTCAAAACCCGGCAAAAGATCCGGAGCGGTCAAGACGTCGCGAACCCGGTGATATGTGCTGGACGCGGTACAAATTAGAACCTCACGTTTTATGGACATAATCAACCAAACGATCTGGGCGCCTTGTTCAAGATAAGCATCAACTTTATCCATCACCTCGAAAAAATCTTCCCCCACAGAAACTATCTCCACTGCCAGATCAGGCGCAATCGACGGAAAGCGACGCCAGTCTGCGGGCATGCGTCCTTTTTTCACAAAGGCGACGTCGGGGATACGCGACTCTTTGGCGCGATCCGGCCAAAGCTTGAAATTGGTTTCAGTCATCACGTCGCCGATGGGATTCTTCCGCAAATAAAACTTGATTTCCGAAGCAACGTTGGTCTGGATCGCGCCATGCTCTGCATTGGGCATTTTAAAGACCACCTTTCCATTATAAAGCTCGGCATTGTAAGGGAGCAAGGCTCTTTCCAACTCATCGACCGTTACATCCGTGCGTTGTTCGAATGAAATAATTTTATCGTTGGTCACCAGAAAAGATTCTACCGGCGCGGCTTCAGCGGCGAATGTATCAATCACCTCGGCCATTTTTCTCTCCTAAACTGGTTTTGCGGACATACTGATTGGCGTCAATAGTCAAAGATAAATGAAAAATACGGGAAAAGCAAGCTTCAGCATCAATCACTTTATCCTTTTTTCTTTTTATCTTTTTTTGCCATGTTACGGCCAATAGCGCGGATCCTGACTCCAGGCCTGCTCCAGCGGCTTCAGGCGATCTTTGTAGTTTTTAATGTTGAAATTAAACCGAAACGCCAGGCTCAGAAAATTCGCCACGCAATCGTATTCCGACTCGATCGGCGCCGCCGCGAGAAGGCGGTCGATCATGCCGTCGATGCGCTGATGCAGAATCGCGAAGATGTGATTCTGAATCGAGGTCTCGTCCAGTTGCAAATTCAAGCGATCCGCAATATCGACGAGGGTGGAAATTTCTTTGCAGGTTTTGCCGCTGTCGTCGTTGAACAATTGCTGCAAGCGCGCCTCGATCATCTCCTGAAAAAGCTGGGTGGCGCGCTGGCTCTCGAGCTGCAAGCCGAGCCGCTGCGCGGTACGGGCGATTTCCAGGCATTGTTTGTAAGTCTCCGGATCGGCGCCGACGACGGTCCTGGAAGTTGCCTCCAATGAAAGGTCGGGGCGCAGTTTCTCCACTTCTTCGCGAAGCTGCTGGCTGAGGGTGTACCGCGCCGGCACGGAAAGCTCGACCGGCAGCGCCGCGCCGAGGCCGCGCAACGCCTGCATCAAGCTGCGATGCTGCTCATACAGTTGCGAATAAAACGCGCCGACTTCGGAAAGCCGGCCGCCGAGCAAAATGTTGATCACCTGTTGCCGCTCTTCGGCGAGCATGTCGCGCATATCGAACGTCTCGCCGCCCCAGCGTTTGATGATTTCGTCGAGAATTTCCGCTTCAAGATGGAGAAAATCGCCGAGCAACGCTTCCCGGGTTTCGGCGTAATTCCACGAGCCGTCGTCGCGCCGCACGAAAGATTTCACGCCTTCACCGGCGCCGTGATTCACCAGCGCAAACACGTAGGCGCGCTTTTCCATGGTGATGCCGGAGGTGATTTCCGCGCGGCCGATCATCAGCGTCGTGTCTTCGAGTTTTTTCTCCACCAGATCGGTGCGGTGGAGCGCGTAATGATAAAGCTGCTCCTGCGCCGGCGCGCCCGCAAACAGCGTGCGAATGGCGTGCGTATTCACCAAGCGCAGAAACGACACCACCGCCGGCTTCACCAATTTTTTATAAACGCCTTCGCCGGTTTTATACTCCGCATGGTTGCTGCGCGCTTTTTTCAAATCGGCGAGGAACTTCGGCTCCGGCGAATAGCCGCCGCTGACATATTCCGCCAAATGCACCGCCCGCGCCGCATATTGAATCACTTGCACGGTCTCCAGGCCGGAAATTTCCGTGAAGAACCACGCGCAACTGGTGTACATCAATTGCGTTTGCCGCTGCATTTCCATTAAGTGGATCACCAGCAGCCGCTCGTCATCCGCGAGCGCGCGCTTTTGATGTTTGGCGAAAAATTCGGCGAAACTCTCCGGCGTGCGACGGAGCATCACTTCGATATAATCATGGCGCGCTTCCCAGACGTCGTCGAGCAGCGGCTCGCCTTTTTCCAGCGTCAACGCCGCCAGTTCGTCGCGCAAATTATCCAGCGCCTGCCGCAACGGGCCGCGCCATTCCTGATTCCATTCCGGCGGCCCGTCGCCGCGACAGCCGCAGTTGCGCTGCCAGCGTCCGAGGCCGTGCGCGCAACTCCACGCCGTGCCTTCGCCGCCCGGGCCTTCTTTAATTTCCACTTCCCACGCCGGCGGGTTTTTCGCGAGAAACTCGGCGTAATTGGTGACGCGGATATTCCGCTCCGGCGCTTCGACGTGCAGCATGTACGCGAGACCCATTTCACTGTGGCGCTCGTGATGGCCGTAGGTTTCGCCGTCGGTCGCAATGGAAACCAATTCCGGCGGGCCGTCGCCGCTGTGGCCGATATAATGATCGAGACGTTGCGCAAAATTTTTGGCGTCGCGCAACAGATGCTCGAAACCCACGCCGCGCGCGATGCCGCCGTCGTAGAAAAAAATATCGATGTAACGGTCGACCAGCGGCTGGCCTTCGGCGTCTTTATCGAACCAGCGATACGCCTGCCGCGTGTTGATCTCGCCGTTTTCCATGCCGCTCCATTCTCCGGTCTGCAACGTTTTCACAGTTTTTTCATTATTATTGTTTTTTACTTCGGCCATCGTAAAACGGCGCACGCGCTTGGCCTGATGCGGCGACAGAATGATGAACTTCAGGCCGTGATCGATGAGCACGCGCAAGGTCGCGTCATTCACCGCGGTTTCCGGCAGCCACATCGCTTCCGGCTCGCGATTGAAGCGGTGCCGGAAATCCGCGACGCCCCACCGCACCTGGGTGATTTTATCGCGCGCATTGCACAGCGGCAGAATCGCATGATTGTACGCCTGCGCGATCGCGTTGCCGTGGCCGCCGCAACGCGCCCGGCTGGCTTGATCGGCCGCGATAATGCGGCGATAAGTTTCCGGGCTGTGATTTTCGAGCCAGCTCAACAGCGTCGGCCCGAAATTAAAACTCATGTGCTCATAATTATTGACGATGTTGACAATGCCATTGGTCTGATCCAAAATGCGCGCAAACGCATTCTTCCGATAACATTCGGCGTTGATGCGCTCGTTCCAATCATGATACGGCCGGGCGCTCTCCTGCCGCTGAATCGATTCCGTCCAGGCGTTCTCGCGCGGCGGCTGATAAAAGTGGCCGTGAATCACCAGACATTTTTCCATGCGACCATCCTAAAAAATAAATTCCGCTTATGACACAAAACGCATAGGCCCGGGGCGCTATGCGCTTATCATATTTTCAAAAATTTTCCCCGCGCTCCCTTTGCACGCGAAGACTTTAACACAATACAAAATTTTTTCTAAAAGCGCAAGCCCCGAAACCGCGGCGCCGCAAAAAACATGACAAAATCGAAACGCCAGAGTAATTTTAATTCAAAACCAATATATAATTCTCAGTTTTTTAACTTCTGCTGCTGGCGCGGAAATTTTCTAAAAAATTTTCCGCGCGCGAAATTGCAACCGGCGGGATATGCTGGTATAGGA
>Ga0247727_10007558_pt1 | contig 20640 bp, 19 predicted proteins | sample WisWelCaveWW1625_FD_202498 | JGI IMG/M metagenome (GOLD analysis project Ga0247727, IMG submission 202498) | Biofilm microbial communities from Wishing Well Cave, Virginia, United States - WW16-25 | ecosystem: Environmental > Aquatic > Deep subsurface > Groundwater > Cave microbial mat | place... | reverse complement strand
GGTCAACAATACCTTGAACAAACTTGCTGTCATTGCGAGCCGGTTTTTGGCGAAGCAATCTCCCAATGTGGGGGGGGCAGATTGCTTCGGGGCAAACCAGCCCCTCGCAATGACAAATCCAATGAGTTTAAGCAAGCCGTGAAGGTGACTGTCAACTCGTTTTCCCTGCCCGCCTCAAATTCCCTTCCAACAGCCGCGCCAATATCTCCTCATCCGACAGGTGCGCGGCTGGGCTGTGTTTAACCAGGTTGGCGCGGATGCAGCGGCAGCGGTTGCGGGCTTAAGGCATGAGTCACTTCAAGCCCGTCGTCCAGCTCTTCCCACCAAACTGCATAGCCATACGGCTCGATACTCCACTTTGCCCTCTGTTCTGGAGTAGCGTTGGCAAGCCAGTTTAGCCACTTTATTTTCTTGAAGGGTAGAGCAATCTCGCGTTCGTCACTCAATTCGAGACAAAGCATATCCTGCTCAAAACGCACGTTCAACACGGCGACTTGCTCAAGTTGTTCTTTAACGAAAATGCTCATTCCACATCTCCACTAATTCATCCCGGTGTGCCCAGGTGATCCGCAGAATCTTGTTTAACTCAGACTCATTATAGCCTCGATACTATTCCACCTCCACACGCTGGAGCCATATTTTCGTAACATGCCCACTTCGTTTAACGTGGACATGCGAAGGTTCATTTTCATCAGATGAATAAAACTGGAACAAGTAACCGTCAATTTTTCTCGATGGCATCACGCCCGCCTCAAATTTTCTTCCAATAGCCGTCCCAATATCTCCTCATCCGACAAGTGCGCGGGCCAGCCATAGGCGGCGAGTACGGCCCGATCCAATTCGGTGTGGAGGTGGTCGAGCGTTTCGATTTCATCCAGCCCGATCAGGCCGCCCACCAGGCGATACCACGCTCCTGCGTCCCGGTGGCGGCCTTTCACCTTGCCGCGGTAATCGGTGAGGGCGTTGTAGAGATGGGTGAGGGTGCGCTTGTTGAGCATGGAGGCGCTGATGGTGATGCCGATCTCCGCTTGAGGCGGGAAGAGCCAGGCATTGCGGAAGGCATCGAGCTGGCGGGCGGCGTCGGCGATGGCGGCGACCTGCTCCCAGCCGTTTGAGGGGGAGGCGGCGGAGGAGGTGACGGAGGTGACAGTCACCTTTAAGGTGACTGTCACCTGGCGCTCGCGCGGCTCCTCGCCGGGCGGCCAGGGGAAGGGGAAGGTGCCAAAAGTTCGAGAGGACGAATAGCTGGGATCGTTGCCCTTTCCCATCCAGGAGCCTTGGGCTAGTGACCAGATTTCATGAACGCGCGATTGAAGTACGCCGAAGAAATAATCGTCCTCACGAACGATGACGTGAATTTTGTAATCAGGGACGATATTGGTATCCATCCAGTTGAAAATTCGATATTTGGCAACTTCTGGTGTAACGATACAGCGTGATAAGGGAACTAATGCTTCGCGAAGGGTAGGATTCGTCTCTCCAAACAGCCACCAATATTTTTTGCGGCTTTCGCGTCTGTTTTGATCTCTTTCAGGTTTCACATATTCTTTGACATAAGCAAAGGGTAAAACGTATTCTGCCGCCCCTTCTTCCGACATATCCACCCCAAAATCAACAATCCAAATATCACGAGGGCGGATTAAAACATCTTGCCCGCCCCATCGTGGTTTCAAAACATCGGCATTGTTCTTCCCGCTCGGATTACTCGCTTTTAGCATTTCGCGAGCGAGAGTGCCTTCAATATCAAATGGCCCGCCTTTCATAATCCCTTTGTAAACTAAGCCATTATTTTCTTTCAACACCTTCGCAATGGTCACGTCAATTGATGTAGTTAAGTCTGCATTGATTTGGCTGACTGGTTTGCCATCGAGTTGTCGATCTTTTTCAGAGTCGTTGTCGAATCCAACCATTGAAACACGAACTGCTGCACCATCTAACACCCAGGGACGATCACTCCATGCCATAAAAATCCCCCCTGTTTCTTTGATACGTACTAAAACATTTCTGTTTACTCCTGTGCGAATGGAATTCGTTGCTAATAACCCCACCCGCTTAGCTTTGCCAATGACTAATTGCTTACGCGCCTTTTCAAACCAATACGTCACCAAATCCGACAATGAAGGAATTTGACTTCCGTATAAATTGAATAAATATTCGGTTTTTTCATCCCCCAATTCACGGCGCAGTTTACTCCCTCCCAAAAACGGCGGATTGCCGATGATGACATCCACTGCGGGCCACATCGGCTCCACGGGGTGGCCGCCCCCATCGAAGCCCAGGATGGCATCCTTGTTCTCAATATTCTGCAAGGGGCGCAGGATGGGGTCGGGGAAATCGGCAAACCCGTTTTCCAGCCGCCATTGGAGGTAGCCAATCCAGACCGTCACCTGTGCCAGTTCGTGCGCGTAAGGGTTGATCTCAATTCCGTACAACTGTTCCGGCCCGACGGTCAGGGGGATGGCCTCCAGCCCGAGCCGGTGGGCAAAGACAATCACTTCCTTCTGCAAATCCAGCAGTTGCCGCAGGGCGACGTACAGGAAGTTGCCGCTCCCGCAGGCGGGGTCGAGTACGCGCATCGCGGCGATTTTGGCGGCAAACGCATTCAAGGTGACAGTCACTTCTGAAGTGACTGTCACCTGCGCTTGCGCCCGCGCCCTCACCCGCTGCCACTCTTCCCGCAAAGGCTGCATCAGCACCGGCTCCACGATCAGCATAATGTCATCGCGGCTGGTGTAATGCGCCCCCAACTGCGCGCGCTTGCCCTCATCAATCACCCGCTCAAACAGCGTCCCGAAAATCGAAGGTTCGAGGCTGCGCCAGTCCTGGTTACAGGCCTCCAGCAAATCGTGCGCAATCCCGCCGGGCAGTTCGGGCAGGTAATCGTCATTAAACAACCCGCCATTGAAATAGCGGATGGCGAGGTAGCCAAATACCTGCCCATCCCGCATGGCCGCAAACAGCCCGCGCAAGCCCTGGCGGAACGTCTCCGGCTGGCCGCGCGTGGCCTCCACCAGCTTCGTCAGCACCTTGTCCGGGAGCAAGCCCATATCCTCCGCAAACAGCGCAAACAACAGGCGGATGAGGAAATGTGCCAACCGTTCCGGGTCTTCCGTGCGCCCCTCCACCCGTGCCCACGCCTGCAGTGTGCGCGCCACCCGCACAAAAGCCTCGGCGCTGGCCCGCGTCACCGCTTCCTGCGTCTCCTCCGGGTGGAAAGACTCCGGGTCATGGAACACCCGCCGCAGCAACTCCACCCCGCGCCCGTCGAGCATGGCGTCGAAATCCACCACGTACACCCGCTTCACCGTATTGTTGAAATTGGTGTGGATGACGATCTGCCGCGTATCCGACGTAATCAACAGCGGCGGGTTGCCGAGCGATTCCCGGTACAGGAGCAATTGCTGGTACGCCTTATCCAGGTCGGCATGCGCCCCCTTATACTCCCAGATGAAATGATTTTTGAACCAGACATCCGCCCGTCCCTGGCTGCCTCCCAACTTCTCGACCGGGGCCTCAAAGGTGAAAAACTCCCCCTTCGGGTCGGCATCCACCGGGGGCAGGTGTCCCGCCAGTTGGCATACATCCCAGAAATGGCTCTGCGCCATCTGGATTTCATTCAGGAGCACCTGGCTCCACTTTTGCACAAATTGCTGAGGGGTCATCCATTGCTCCCGTTTCAGGTGACAGGCACCGGCAACCTGCGGTTGCTTAAGGCGCCTGTCACCTTATTGACTAAATAAAGCGTAAATGGACAATGTGTCATTCCGAGCACAGCGAGGAATCCCTGCAATGAACCGTTGAAAATCAACGCTGCGGGGATTTCTCCCTCCGGTCGAAATGACATGATTGTATGAGTTTGAATTGTTCGCTCAATTAGCTCGTCTTTATTTCTCCGGGCCGATGTAGGTTTTGGGGAGCAGGATGGAGTTTTTGGGGATGACGACGATGCCGTCGCGCACGTACCAGTCGCCGCCGTCGAGGTCGGTGCCGGGGGGGAAGGGTTCAATGATGACACCAGGGCCGAGACGGGCATCCTTGTCAATGATGGCCCCGTTGATTTTACAGCCCTCCCCGATGCCAATGGGGATGTCGGGATGGGCGGCGTCGCGTGGCAGGGTGTAATTATCGCCGCCCATGAGGACGGTACGGGTGATGCGGACGCCATCCGCGATCTGGCCGCGCAGGCCGATGACGGAGTCGCGGATGATGGCCTGCCCGATGCGGCAGCCATCCGCAAGGAGGACGTTTTCCATCGTGGCCCCGTTGATGGTGGAGCCGGGCAGGAAGCGGGCGCGGGTGAAGATGGGGCCGGCGGGGTCGTGGAAGTCAAAGGGGGAGTCGGGGAGGGCGAGTTGGAGGTTGGTCTCGTAGAAGGAGCGGATGGTGCCGATGTCCTCCCAGTAGCCGTCAAAGTCGAAGCCGTATAGTTTATGGGTCGGGATGGCCTTGGGGATCACGTCCCCCCCAAAGTCGGGGTCGGCGCTGTTTTCAAGGAGGGAGCAGAGGACTTCGGTATTGAAGAGGTAAATGCCCATTGAGCCGAGGTAGGGGCGTTCGGGGTCATCCCGGCTGACAAATTGGGCGAGGGTGCCGGGGTCTTTGGGCTTTTCGGCGAAGTTGGTGATGCGGTTGTCCCCGCCGCGCTGGAGCAGGCCAAAGCGGGAGGCTTCGGTGGCGCGCACGGGCTGGACGGCGACGGTGATGTCGGCGCTATTCCGGCGGTGGAACTCGACCATCTTTTCGTAGTCCATGCGGTAGAGGTGATCGCCGGCAAGGATGAGGACGTAGTCGGCGCGGGTGGTGCGGATTTCGAGGAGTTGTTTGCGGACGGCGTCGGCGGTGCCCTGATACCAGTCTTCGCTGAGGGGGGTTTGCTCGGCGGCCCAGATTTGCACCCAGCCACTGTGGAAGGAGTCGAAGTTGTAGGTGCGGGTGATGTGGCGGTGGAGGGAGACGGAGTTGTACTGGGTGAGGACGGCGATGCGCGTGATGCCGGAGTTGATGCAGTTGCTGATGGGGACGTCAATGAGGCGGTACTTCCCGGCGAAGGGGACGGCGGGTTTGGAGCGGTCACGCGTGAGGGGATAGAGGCGTTTGCCTGCGCCGCCGCCGAGGATGACGCCGAGGACGTTTAGGTTGGATGCCATGCGAAACTCCGTGGTGGAAGGGGGTGGGAATCGGGCGGGTTGCAGGTTGGGGAGACCAGGTTGCAGGTTGCAAGTTACAGATTGCCAGAGCTGGGTTGCTTTTGCCCGATTGCTTATGATACCGCGGGATGGGGGATTCAAAAGGAGGGCTTTTGCTTGCCTTGTCCTTTGACTACGCCCGTCCAAGACAGGACGGGCTCCTCCTTCGACTTCGCTCAGGATGCAGCTCAAGATGAATAACTATCATCCTTGAGAGCGTGTGAAATAATCAAGTAGTGAGAGCGGGCAAGCCAAGCCGAGGTTGCCCCAAGTCAGCCAGCGCTGTGGACAGGCGCCCAAAGATTGGCTGATGGATGGCGGCTTTGCGGATTTGGACCCGCTTGACACCGGTAGTCTCGCCGGGGTGCGCGTACTGGCGCCCGTCCGGGCCAGGAAAACCCCCGCACGCGACCCGCACACGAACTTGCCGAGCGCCTCCCGCCTGGCGGGAACGCATGACCACCGCAGAAGCCAAAGGCCCTTACAAATTGCGGGCGGCGGCCATCGCATGCGCAACGCACATGCCCGCAGGCGGTCTGGCCTGCAGCAAGTCACGGTGTGCGGTCTGGCTAAAGTAAAGGGGTGTTGCTTAATGGATTGCCTGCACACATAATTTCTTGACCTGGTTGCAGTACCTGCAAAGCGCAGCCGCGGTCCGATAGCTGACACGACCGCTGCTCAACTCATAGGATGGCGTTTACCTGGCAAGCACGCCGTGGAAGCCTCAAAAAATGGTGCGCCAACCTTATGGATAAAACATTCAAACTTCGTTCGATCTGTCATTCTGAACGAAGTGAAGAATCCCTGCGCTGATTCGTTGAAAATCAACTACGCGGGGAGGTTTCGCGGAGTTTACACTGAGAATCGCGAATGTGCTCAACATGACAAAGAATGTCCAATTTCTAACTGGTTTGTCTATTAGCTTTTCAGCCTGAGCAGTTCTGAACAAACTTACTTAGGACTTACGCAAAATGGGTCTCGGTTTCGACAAGCTCAACCCGGCGGATACGCCGTATGCGCTGGTTGAGTAGCGGTTTTTGCGTATCGAAACCTGCGCATACGGCTACTCGACCAGCATCCTAATTTTGTGTTTGGTGTTTTGCGTAAGTCCTGTTACTGTCATTGCGAGCCGGTCCCTTCGGCAAGCGTTCGACTGAGCTCACGCCGAAGTCTCAGGACAGGTTTTGGCGAAGCAATCCCCTCACGGGTGCAGCAGATTGCTTCGGGGCAAAACTTGTCCTGAGCCTGCCGAAGGAACCGCCCCTCGCAACCGCCCCTCGCAAAGACATGTTCAAGCGATGCCTGACCAGCACACAAATCGTGCGGATTCGAAATATTTCCTCTATCAGCCCGCTTCGGCTTTGCTCAGTGCGGGCCATGCGGGCACCGGAGCGGGGACAAGCCCTTACGCTGCGGAATATTCGGACAGACACTTATTCCGGCCAACCTGATTGAGCCCTCAATTCAAACATGGAAAATGATGTGTCATTTCGAGCAGAGCGAGAAATCCCCGCAGTGTTGATTTTTGGCAGATCGGTGCAGGGATTCCTCCCGTTGGTCGGAATGACAGATTGTGCGTTTTCGATTTGTTTGCTCAATGAGAGTTGTTGCAAGCAGGGGATGATTGACTCCCCGCCCGTCTGTTCGTATAATTCGGAAAAGACCGAAACAACCGATAACACCGGGAGTTCATCCATGGAATTGACAACTGCCACCCAGGACTTCATCACCCACTGGGGTGAAATGGGCACCCGCTGGGGGATCAACCGCACCGTAGCCCAAATCCACGCCCTGCTGTTCATCGCCGACGAGCCGCTCACCGCCGATGAGATCAGCGACACGATCTCGGCGGCGCGCTCCACCATCAGCACCGGCCTGCACGAACTGCAAAGCTGGGGCCTCGTGCGCATTACCCACCTGCTGGGCGACCGGCGCGACCATTTTGAGACGCACAGCGATGTGTGGGAGATGTTCAGCATCGTCCTGCGCGAGCGGCGGCGGCGGGAGATGGACCCCACCCTCGACACCCTGCGCGGCATCATGGCTGAACTGGAAACGGACAACACCGAAGACCCGCACACCCGCGAAAAGCTCGGCGAACTGCTCGACTTTTTTGAAACCATGATGACCCTCTACGACCAACTCGGCAAGATGCCGCTCTCCACCATTAAAAATATCGCCAAGATGGGCAACCTGGCCGGGAAATTGCTTGGGATGATGGTGCCCACGCCTGAATGAGCCGGGCCTCTCAAAACGGAATGTTGAGCTGATATATGTACTTCGGACGAATATTGTGAACCAACCCACCTCCATCCCCCAGACCCGCCCCCTCGCCGCCCGGCTTGAGGCAGTTGAAAGCCATATGCGGGCACAGGCACACGACGCCCACCCCGACCTGGCCGCCGCCCTCCACCACCTGATTGACGCGGGCGGCAAGCGCGTCCGGCCCATCGTCACCCTCTACACCGGCGAAATGCTCGGCGCGCACCCGGAGCGCCTGCTCGACCTGGCCGCCGCCGTGGAGCTCCTCCACACCGCCACGCTCGTCCACGACGACTTGATCGACGGCGCGCTCCTGCGGCGCGGCATCGCCACCATCAACGCCAACTGGACTCCGGCGGCCACCGTCCTCACCGGCGACTTCATCTTCGCCCGCGCCGCCAAATTGGCCGCCGCCACCGGCTCGGTGGAAGTCATGGACTTGTTTGCCGAAGCCCTCACCATCATCGTCGGCGGCGAGATCAACCAGCACTTTATCAGCAAGGGGCTGGCCAGCCGCCCCGACTACTATCGCCGCATCTACGCCAAAACGGCTTCCATGTTCGAGCTGGCCTCCGGCGCGGCCGCCGTCCTCTCCCCTGTGGATGAAGACATTCGCGAGGCCGCCCGCCGCTTCGGTTATGAGATCGGCATGGCGTTCCAGATCATGGACGACATCCTCGACTTCACCGCCGCCCAGAGCCACCTCGGCAAGCCGGTTGCCAGCGACCTGCGCAACGGCCTGATCACCCTGCCCGCCATCTATTACCACGAGGCCCACCCCGCCGACCTCGATATGCGTTCGGTCATTAACCACAACGGGCACAGCGGCGAGCAACTCAACCGCCTGATAGAAAACATCCGCGCCAGCGAGGCCATCGCCCAATCGCACGAAGAGGCGCGGCGATACGTCGAACGCGGCCTCAGCTACCTGCACGAATTGCCCAACACGCCGGAACGGGCAGCTCTTGAAGAGATGGCGCACTTCATCGTGGATCGGGATATTTAACCGCCCAGGTGACACGCACCTTGAAGGTGCGTGTCACCTTTTCCGGGTTCGCCGAGCCGCCTGATCAACCGGGGTAAAATCCGGCCCGCTGGTTATTCTGCTCAAAAAGGCGCGCTCCATGAAGAACCTGCTCCACCTCGAAGAACTCCTGTTAAACCACACGCACCTGGGGATGATCGGTACATGACCTGGCCGCACCAGGTACTCGGTGACGTGGCCGCGCCGCCCGTGCTCTTCCTCCACGGTTTCCTCGGGAGCGGGGCGGATTGGCTCCCGGTGGCCGGGCCGCTCTCCCGCGATTATTTCTGCATCCTGCCCGATTTGCCGGGGCATGCCGCCCACACGCAAATTCCTTTTGATGAGCCGCTGACGTTTGACGGGCTGTCCGCCGGGATTGGGGATTTGCTCGATGAACTGTCCATCCCGCAGGTGAATGTGGTTGGCTATTCGCTGGGGGGGCGGGCGGCGCTCCATTTTGCCTGCACCCAACCCGCGAGGGTGCGCGCCCTCATTTTGGAATCGGCGTCCCCCGGTATTGAGGATGCAATGGAGCGGGAGAAACGGGCGGCGCTGGATGATGAACGGGCGAGCACGTTGCTCCGGGTGGGGCTGGAGGCGTTTGTGGATGTCTGGTACGCCGCGCCGTTGTGGGGATCGCTGCGGCGGAAACCGGCACTGCTGGCGCAGGTGAAGGCGCAACGGGCGGGGCAGGAGGCGCGCTGGATGGCGAAGGTAGTGCGCGAGCTTTCGCCGGGGCGGATGCCATCCCTGTGGGGGTCATTGCCCCTGGTGGGACCCGCGCTGCTCCTGGCGGGGGAGGAAGATGCCCATTATGCCGGGTTGATCCCCCGGATGGCTTCATTAATCTCAAAAGCAGAGTTTCAAATTATTACAGACGCCGGGCATAATTTGCACGTGGAGGAGCCGGGTTTGTTTTTGTCCGTTATTTCGGCGTTCCTGTATAATTCGGGAAATATTTTTAGGAGGCAGGAATGACCACGGTGAACGTCAAGCGCACGATCAACGCACCCGCGGACCAGGTTTGGGGGGCCTTGCGCACTTTCCGGCTGGATTATTTTCCGGGCTATCCGCATACGGTGATCGGGAAGGGTGTGGGGGCGTCGCGGACGTTTGACCTGCCGGATGGGGAGATGACGGAGCAGATTGAGGCGTTTGATGACCGGGGGATGCGGCTGGCCTATATTATTGTGGAGGGGCCGTGGCCGGTGAAGGATTATCACGCGACGGTGCAGGTGTCGCGGCATGGGGAGGGGTGCGAGGTGGAGTGGATGGCAACGTTCAAGCCGGACGGGATGGATGAGGCGGCCGCGGTGCAGGTGGTGGAGGGGACGTTTGGGAGGAATTTGAGGAGTCTGGATAAGTTTTTGACGGTGGGGTAAAGGGGGCACGACACGAATTATCACGAATTTGCACAAATAAAAACCGGGTTTCTGGAGAAACCCGGTTTTTTTTGTCATGGCTCAAGCATAAATAAGGCTAATAAAGGCTGATGATCTGACCCCGTATTATCTTTGATCACATAGAGCGCCACCGGGGTTATTGCTCCACCATAAAACACGTAATCAATATGGCGAATGTCCAAATCCGCCCGGACATCGGCTACCAACTGCGGCCCAAATTGCCAGCCCGTTTTATGGGCTGCATTCAAAAGGACAGTTGCCAGGTAGCGGGTAGTGTCTGATGTTTCCTTGGCGTTGCAATCACAGGCGAAAATGATGGCATCGGTGTTGCGCGTGTTGAGCACGTCAATGAGCGTTTGCGCCTGCTCCACTTGCGCTTGCGCCTTCTCGGCAATCTGAGTTGGGTATTCCCGAATCGGATAGTTGAGCAATCCGTAAGCAAGCAGGTGTGCAGAAACAAGGGTGACAGTGCGCCCACCAATTTCTACGTTTGCAATGATCGCGGACCGCGTGTAACCCAAATCAACAATGGTGACTGCGTCCAACGGGTAGCGGCTAAAGATCGCAGTCGTGCTCAGGCGAACAAAATTTGCCGTTCGAGAATAGGGATATTCCGCCCCAAGTCGTCGGGTGAGGGAATTCATCATGGTGGGCTGGACTTCCTGCAATGCAACAAGATCAGGCTGGTGAGTGAGGATAATGTTTGCAATACCTGCGTAATCTTTGTTGGTGAAGAGTGCATTGAAGGACATGACACTCACGTCGAAATTCGGGGAGGGTGCCCGCCGGGGGACAAACAACGGGCCGTAGAGGTGGATGAAAATAGCCAGGGGGACAAGGAAGAACACCAGGGCGCGGCCGTTTCGACGGCGAAGACTTCCTCCAAGGAGGAATAGGGAAGGGGTTAGCAACGCGGGCGCGTTTCGGCTCAGGGCCACCATCCACCACCAGCGTTCGCCGAAGAAATGCCAAAGGAGGTACCAAACCAGTAAGGTGAGGGTGTAAAGGAGGCTGACAGTTTCGAGGCGGGAGAATCGCTTGGATGACATATCTCATGGGTGAATGAAAAGTACGACGCACGGCGAACGGGGTTTGCACTCTTCACTCATGTTTCTTGCTCCGCTCTGCCAATCATCCTGCTTACTCTCTCATTCGCATTCACCACGACCAACAGAATCTCCGGGTGCTGGTTGCGGAAAACGCGAAAGATTTCATCGGCAAAAGCCTGCCCGATTTCCTCGACCCCCTCAAAATCCAGAATGACTTCCCGGAACCGCTCAAACCGCGCCAACAGCCGCCGCGCCTGTGAACGGGAGACCAGGTTCTCATCACCGTACTTGGCCAGGGAAACAGGCACGCGCGTTTTTGTGAAACCATAATCATCGCCGGTCGTGAAGCGGTTAAAGACCTCCCGCAGGATGCGATCCGACTGCGGCGAAATGCGCAGCCGGACATCCGTCCCCGCCACCACTTTGCCATCCTCGATCAGCCAATCCCCGGTCTCTTCCGTATGCAGGAAACGCAACCCGCCGGACTGCAACGCCACCTCATCAAAGGCCCGTGTCGTGAAAAAGATACCCTCACCCGTATGGCGGGCGGGGTCTGTCGTCAGTTTGCCTTTGGATAACTCCAGCATGACGTGCAATGGATCATCCAACCCCAGCTCGTTTTGAATCTTCTTGAACAAGCCCATCCCGTCATCCACCACACCAAACTCGATGCTGTCCTGCGTGTGCCTGAGGTGGACATTCAACTGGGTACCGCCCGAATGTTCAATGGCATTGTTTACCATCTCAGTGACCCCATATTGGCAAATATCAAGGACATTCTTGTTCAATCCTTGTAGGAAGGGGCGCAAATCTTCCCGCCAGATTTTGTCTTCGCCGAGGCCCGGTTTGATGGAATACACAAATTCCTGGTCGGATAGACGGGCCGCGCGATAAACCCGGTCACGCGTGGCCCCTTCAATGATCACCAACCCCTCAACTTCCATCTTCCGCATATGGCGCAACACCGCCTGGCGCGATACGCCAAACCGGTTGGCCGCGAAAATGGTGATGTCCCGTGGATGCCCGGCAATTTGTTTCAGGATAAATTGCCGGATGGCGTCGGTTTGTCTGGTGGAGTTTTTTTTGACCATAAATGGGGCTGGGTGGATTATTGTAAACTTATCTCTGCCAGATTGTAAACATTCACGCGCACATTGTCAACATCATGACCCGTTCCCTTCCTCCTGTATAATACCCAGACCTCTGAGGTCTTGCAGACCTCGGAGGTCTCCCCCATGTCCGACGTCCCCCATCCCCCCTCAGGCCGCCAAATCCGCCTCACCTCCCTCTCCAAATGCGCCGGTTGAGCCTCCAAGCTCAGCGCGGACGCGCTGGCGCAGGTGCTGCGCCCCCTCCACGGCCTCTATAATCCCGCTGACCACCCCGACCTGCTCGTCGGCTTGGACAGCCCCGACGACGCCGCCGTCTGGCGGCTCGATGACCGCCGCGCCCTCGTCGTCACCACCGACTACTTCACCCCCGTCGTAGACACGCCTTACGAATACGGCGCCATCGCCGCCGCCAACGCCCTCTCCGATGTCTACGCCATGGGCGGCACGCCCTTCCTCGCCCTCAACATCGCCAACTTCCCCGCCAGCCTGCCGCCCGACCTGCTCGGCCAGATCCTCCTCGGGGGCGCGGAAAAGGCCAGGGAAGCAGGCGTCGTCATTGGGGGCGGGCACACCGTCCAGGATGAAGAACCCAAGTACGGCCTCGTCGTCCTCGGGTTTGTGGAGCTGGGGGAACAGATCACCAAAGGGGGCGCGCGCCCCGGCGACCTCCTGATCCTCACCAAACCCCTCGGTTTCGGCGTCACCACCACCGCCCTCAAACGCGGCCTCGCCGACCCCGCCGACGTGGAAGAAGCCATCGGCTGGATGACACGCCTCAACAAGGATGCCTCCCGGCTGGCGCGGGAATTTGGCGTAACAGGCGGGACAGACGTGACCGGCTACTCCCTGCTCGGCCACGGCTGGGAAATGGCCTCAGCCTCCGGGGTGAGGCTTCAAATCGAATTTGGGCGCGTCCCCTTCCTCTCCTGCGCCCAAAAATACGCCGCCCAATGGACCTTCCCTGGCGGCACATCCGACAACAAACTTCACTACAGCCCGCACGTCACCTTCGCCCCGGAAATTGACGAGGCCCAACAAATGCTCCTCTTCGACGCCCAAACCAGCGGCGGCCTCCTGCTCGCCCTCCCCGCCGAAAAGGAAGCCGCCTTCCTCGCCCGCGCCGCCGGGATCGGCCAGCCTGTGTGGGTGATCGGGAAAGTGATTGAAGGGGAGGGGATTGATGTTATTCCATGATCACGTGCGACGCACCTTGAAGGTGCGTCGCACGTTTTAGCTCCCATGCACGAAGCCCGCTCCCGCCTCCGCTTTTACCTCGCCACCCTGCTTGACCGCGCCATCGCGCCCGCCATCAACCCGGCGGACACGCTCGTGCTCTCCGGCTTCTGGCGCAGCGGCACCACCTGGCTCCAGGAATTGCTGGCTGGCTGGCTGGGGGCCAAGACGATTTTTGAACCCTTCCACCTGTACGTCCCCGCTACCCGCAAATTGTTCGCCCATTATGGGATTACGGACAAACCCGCGGAGTTCCAGGAGGTCTGGTTCCCCTGGTGGGATGCGGACTCCCCGGGGGATCACGACCCCCTGCGAACCTATTATCGCCGCGCGCTCAAGGGTCAGATCAGGGGAAGGGCAGCGCGCGCCCTGCGGGGAGGCGTCGCCGAATCTCTGCGACGGTCGGTCATCGTCAAGTTTACGCGCGGGCAGTTCTCGCTGGGGACGGCGCAGGCGGCGTTTGGCTTCCCGCTTATTCACATTTACCGCGACCCGCGGGCCGTGATTGCCAGCATCAAGATGACGGATTGGGATTGGATGTTCAACCGGCTGTCGCTGCGGGAACAATTGCTCGACCTGCCCGACGGCCGGGCGGGGTATTTTGGGCAGTGGGAGGCGGCCATCCGCGAGCTGGACGTGCCCGACCCGGTGAGCAGGATTATGGCGTACTGGGCGCTCTCGGAAAAGCGGCTGGAGGAGGGGCTGGCAGGGAGATCGGCGCTGCTGGGATACGAGGAAGTGCTGCGCGCGCCGGAGGAAGTGCTGGCCCCCGTGCTGGCGCGGCTCGGCGTGGCGGCGGGAAGTCGCCCACCAGCGGCTGGCCGGGATAGCTATTCAACTTCGGGCGGGCGGCGCGGGGCATCGGAAACGGCGCGGATGTACGGCTGGCGGGAGACACTGACCGCGGAGGAGCAGGCAAAAATCGAGGGGATCGCGCGCCAGTTTGGTCTGGGGGAGCGGTTGTTGTAAGGGGCAGGATTATAATTTTTCCAAAAGTTCACCCCGGAGAATAAGTTCATGCCCCGATATGGATACCATTGCCAGAATTGCGGAAAGAAGTTCCGCAAATTTATGACCTACGCCGAGTACGGCTCAACGCAGGTGATCTGCCCCTATTGCGAGAGCCGGGAACTCAAGCGGCTGATCGATAAGGTGCGCATCCAGAAATCGGAGGACAGCCGGATGAATGACTTGGAATCGACGTTCTCCAACCCGGCCGCACTGGAAGGGCTGGAGGATGACCCGCAGGCAATGGGGGCGCTGATGCGCCGGATGAGCAGGGAGATGGGGGATGACGAGATGGGGCCGGAGTTCGATGAGGTGATTGACCGGCTGGAGAAGGGGCAAAGCCCGGAGGACATCGAGGCGGCGATGCCCGACTTGGGCGATGGTGGGATGGGTGGCGGGGGGTTTGGGGGCGATAGGTTGGAAGATTTCTAGTCGGGTAGTCCGTAGTCAAGTAGTCGGGTAGTCAGGAGTCAAATTCTCAGGGGCGCGAATTCCCACGAGTTACCATGAGTTCCTACGAGTTCCCAGGAGCTCCCAGGAGTCCCCACGAGTTCCTACGAGCCAGCCAACCGCCCCCTCACAATTTGACGTAGATCAACCTGCACTGCCTCCATATCCCGCCGGGCGTCCACAATCACCCAGCGGCCCGGCTCGGCGGCGGCCAGGTGCAGGTAGCCCGCCCGGACGCGCTCGTGGAAGGCCACGTCATAGGCGTCCAGCCGATTCCACTCCGCTCCGGCCACTTTGCGGCCCAACCCCTCGCGCACATCCAAATCAAGCAGGATCGTCAGGTCAGGAGTCAGCCCGCCGGTGGCATAGCGGATGAGGTTGCGCATCTGCTCGATGTCCTGCTGGTGTCCGTATCCCTGATAAGCCAGCGTTGAATCGCCATAGCGGTCGGAGATGACGACAGCCCCTTCGGCCAATTTTGCCCGGATCACCTGTTCCACGAGTTGGGCGCGCGCCGCCTGGTAGAGCAGGGTTTCCGTGCGCGGGTGCATCTCGGCGTTGCGCAGATCGTGGATCACGTCCCGCACCTGCTCCCCAATGGACGTGCCGCCCGGCTCGCGCGTGGCATAGACGATAAATCCCTCGCCGCGCAAGTAATTGACCAATGGTAGGATGTGCGAGGTCTTACCGGAACCTTCAGGGCCTTCGAGGGTGATGAACATGCGAGTCGGCTGAAATTGCGCCTTACGCAAATATGGGTGTTAGCTTATACACCTGTGCCTGTCGCAACGCCGCTTGAATATTCCCCTGCTTGAGCGCAAGGCGCACATCGTCCAGCTTATAGGCATCATCCAGTGAGAGGTACGGGGCCCAGCCACTTTCGCTGATGACCAAATCCACTTCCACCTCGGCCACATATTCCCCCTCATAAATGTATTTTTTGGAGCGCATTTTTGTCATTTCTTTCTCCTCAAAAAATCATCCAGCCATCTTTCGGGATCGGGACGGTAGGCTGTGACCACCACAGCCGGTGTCGCCTCGTTTTTTGGAGTACCCCAAACTACATGAATGGGCGCACCATCGGAATCCCATTGAAGAACCAGGACGCACGGGCCTTTTATAAAATCAGGATAATCCTCAACAACGAGCGCCTCGGGGAGTCCCGAAATTACCTCGCGCACCAAAATGCCATCTTCCGCCAGTTCATCATAACCATGTGCCGAGACCTGAACTTCCCCTAGAGCGACAAGTTCAACAATGCGTGGCAACAACAGGCTCATAAAACGATTATATCATCGGCAAATTTCCGACCTTCGCGCCCGGCAAAATAAAAAGCCCTCCAATTGGAGGGCTTTTTAAGCGAGTGCCGAAGGTGGGAATCGAACCCACAATCCCGAGGGAACGCGAGTTTGAGTCGCGCGCGTATGCCAATTCCGCCACTCCGGCAGGGAGACAACCATCAGGCTGGATGTTGGGCGCAAGTATACCCAAGAAAGCCCGCGGGTCAAGATTGTGCTTGACGCTCCCCCTCCCACCGCTTATGATCCCGCCGCCCACCCCCCAGCCATAAAGGAACACCATGCAACTCGGAATTATCGGCCTGCCCCAGGCGGGCAAAACCACCATCTTCAACGCCCTCACGCGCGGGAACCAGCCCACCACCATGGGCGGCGGGCGCTTTGAGGTGCATACCGCCGTCGTGGACGTCCCCGATGCCCGCGTGGATGTCCTCACCGGGATGTTCAAGCCGAAAAAGATGGCATACGCCAAAGTGACCTATGCCGATATTGCCGGGCTGGACGGCAGTTCCAGCAAAAGCGGCATCTCCGGCCAACTCCTGAACCAACTGACCCAGATGGATGGACTTCTCCTCGTGATCCGCTGTTTCGAGGATGAAAGCGTGCCGCACCCCTCCGGGGGCCTTGACCCCCAGAGGGACCTCGCGGCGATGATGGGGGAATTCATGATCAACGACCTGATCGCCGTGGAACGCAAACTGGAACGCCTGGCCGATGAAGCCAAAAAAGGCGGCGGGCGCGACAAAGCCACCGTCCAGAGGGAAACGGATGTCTTCAACAAATTTCACGCCGCCCTCTCGGAGGCTGAATCCCTCCGAGGGGTGACGTTGAACCCGGATGAAGAGCGCGCCGTCTCCGGGTTTGGTTTTCTAAGCCGGAAACCGCTCCTGGTGGTCCTCAACCTCTCAGAGGGGGCCGCCCCCCTGGAAGTGAGTCTGCCCTCCGGCGTGGGGTCGGTGGCCCTCATGGGGAAGCTGGAGATGGAAATCAGCCAGTTGACACCCGATGAAGCGGAAATGTTCATGGCGGAGTATGGCATCGCCGAGCCGAGTCTCAACCGCATGATCCGCCATTCGTATGACCTGCTGGGGCTGCAATCCTTTTTCACCGTGGGCGAGGATGAGGTGCGCGCCTGGACGGTGCGGCGCGGGGCCAGCGCACCCGAGGCCGCCGGGACGATCCATACCGACTTGCAAAAAGGGTTTATCCGCGCCGAGGTGATCTCGTATGAAGATTTGATCGCCCACGGCGGGATGGCCGAAGCGCGCACAAAGGGACGCCTGCGGGTGGAAGGGAAGGAGTACGTGGTGCAGGATGGGGAGATCGTGCACATCCGTTTCAACTTGTAAGGAGAAACCGGGTTTTTGGTAAAAACCCGGTTTCTTTGGTTTTGCCGGATGGTAAAATGTCGAGACCACACACAAGGAGTGTTCAATGACAACGATGACTGCAGAAAAACACGAGTTGGGCCGCTGGAGCCTGGATGACCTGTTTACCGGTCACGAGAGCGAGGCGATGCAAGCCGCGCTGGCTTCCCTGGATGCACAGGCTGCTGCCATTGAGGCCCGCCGCCCTCATTTGACCGGCGACATTTCGATTGAGACCCTGCTGGGAATCGTGCGGCAGATCGAAACACTCACCTATTCCAGCTACAAAATTTTCGGCTTTGCCGGGCTGTGGTACGAGAGCGACAACCAGAACCCCATCGCCGAAGCCTTTATCGCCCGCATCCAGCAAAAACTGGCCGAACTCAAAAACCAGACGCTCTTCTTTGAACTCTGGTGGAAGGGACTGGCCGATGCGCACGCGGCGCGGCTGATGGCCGGGGCAGGCGCATACCGCTACTGGCTGGATGAGTTGCGGAAGATGAAACCGCACACGCTCAGCGAGGGCGAAGAGAAGGTCATCAACATCAAGAACGTCACGGGCTTCTCTGCATTGGAGCGGCTGTACAGCACGATCACGTCCCGCTATACCTTTGAGCTGGAAGTGGATGGCGAACTCCACAAGGAGTTGACCCGCGACGCCCTGCTCAAATACGCTTTTCACTCCGACCCGGACGTGCGCGAGCGCACCTTCAAGGCGCTCTATGCCACTTACGAAGATCAGGCGCCCATCCTCGGGCAAATTTACCAGACCATCGTGCGCGACTGGCACAACGAAAACGTGGACTTGCGCAAATTTGCCAGCCCGCTCTCGGTGCGCAACCTGCGCAACGACATCCCCGACGCCGTGGTGAATGTCCTGCTGGAAGTGGCCGAGAAGAATGTGGGCATTTTTCAACGCTATTATCGGATGAAGGCCAAATGGCTGGGGATGGAAAAAGTCCGCCGCTACGATATTTATGCCCCCATCGCCAAATCGGACAAATCATTTCCGTACGACGAGGCGGCGCGCATGACCTTTGAGGCCTTCGGCGAGTTTGAGCCAAAAATCGCAGAACTTGCCCGCAAGGTGTTTGACGAAAACCACGTGGACAGCGAAATCCGCATGGGAAAGTCTGGCGGCGCGTTCTGCTGGGGGCCGGTGCAGGATATTACACCCTGGGTGCTGCTCAACTATGCCGGGCAGGCGCGCGACGTGGCGACGATGGCGCACGAGTTGGGGCATGCCATCCATGCCATGCTCGCCTCGCACCAGGAATTCTTCAATGCCTCCGCCACCCTCCCGCTGGCGGAGACCGCCTCCACGTTTGGCGAGATGATCCTGATCGATTACCTGCTCGCCCGCGAACCCGATGAGTCTGTCCAGCGCGACATCCTCTTCCGCCAGATGGATGACTCCTACGCTACCATCGTCCGCCAAATCTTCTTCGCCCTCTTTGAACGCAAGGCGCACGCCATGACCCAGGCCGGGGCCACGGTGGACGAACTGGCCGCAACCTACCTCGAAAACCTGCGCACCCAGTTTGGCGATGCGGTGGAAGTCCCCGATATGTTCAAATGGGAATGGGTGGGCATCCCGCACATCTTCAGCACCCCCTTCTACGTCTACGCCTACGCCTTCGGGCAATTGCTGGTGCTGGCGCTCTACCGCCAATTCAAAGCCGAGGGCGATTCATTCAAACCCCGCTATCTGAAAATCCTGTCCTCGGGGGGATCGGCGGCCCCGGTGGACATCCTCAACGAAGCCGGGATTGACGTGACCAGGACGGAATTCTGGCAGGGCGGGTTTGACGTACTCGAAGGGATGCTGGCCAAACTCGAAGCGATCCCGGTTCCATGAGCCGCCTGACCCCTGAAATTTTCCCCAACAACAAAAACGCCCCCGGGTTCTCCGGGGGCGTTGCATTTAGAAGGGGAAATCATCCATTGGGGGTTCTTCGGGCATCATCTCGTCGCCGCCCCCACCACCACCCTTGCTCCCGCCGCCGAGCATTTGCATCTGGAGGGCCACCACTTTCGTGGAATAGCGTGTTTCGCCATCCTTCTCGTACTTGTCCGTTTGCATCCGGCCTTCGATATAAACCATGCTGCCTTTTGTGAGGTACTCCTGGCAAATCTCACCCAGCCGGGCCCAGGCCTCCACGTTAAACCAATCCGTGGCCTCCTGTTGCTGCCCCTCGCTATTCTTCCAGCGGCGGTTGACAGCCACGCTGAACGCGCAGACTTTACTGCCCTTGGGAGTAAATCTCGTTTCGGGGTCTTTGCCGAGATTACCGATCAATTGAACCTTGTTCAAGCCAGCCATTGTTACATCCTCCTGAAAGTTGGGTTGTAATCTATTCGCAGCTTAGCCCCTTGTGGGCGCTGGGGGGATCCCTAAACTACCGAATAGTTGGATAGCCTATAGTGTAGCGTCCACGATTATTCTGTCAAGCACATTTTTTGAAGCGTGGTATCCTACTGCCGCTATGTACCTGGCAGTCGAAGGCGTCATCGGAGTGGGGAAAACCACCCTCGTCCGCATGCTCCAGCAAACATTCTCGGCGGAAATCTGCCTCGAAGTCTTTGAGGAAAACCCCTTCCTCGCCCGTTTCTACGAAGACCGGGCGCGCTACGCTTTCCAGACGCAAATGTTCTTCCTGCTCAGCCGCTACCACCAACAGCGCCGCGAAACTGCCCATGTTCTCAGCCAAAAGCACAGCCTGCTCTCCGACTACACCTTTGACAAAGACGCCATTTTCGCCAGCATCAACCTGGCAGGCGACGAGCTGGAAATGTACTTCCGCATCCACGAAGCCCTTGCCGAGAAAATCCCCAAACCCGACCTCATCCTCTACCTGCGGGCCGACACGGACACCCTGATGAAACGGATCGCCCAGCGCGACCGTCCCTTTGAACGCAACATGGAAACCGCCTACATCGCCCAACTCGGCAAGGCCTACGATGCCTACTTTGCCAGGGCCAATGCCTCGCCCGTACTGACCCTCGATACCAACCATCTGGACATCGTGGAAAGCGCCGCCGACCTCGAAACCATCGCACAACGCGTCCGGCAGGCGTTGCAACTCTCCCCCTTCCAGCCCGAATTGCCCCTTACCTGATATGCGCTTAACGACAATTAGAATTACTCAGTGATGACAATTAGAAATACTCACCAAAACAAGCGAGGCAGCCAGTAAACTGCTCCAAAAACGGAGTGGATGATGACAGCTACCGACGCACAGGTGAGA
>Ga0247727_10007557_pt1 | contig 20641 bp, 13 predicted proteins | sample WisWelCaveWW1625_FD_202498 | JGI IMG/M metagenome (GOLD analysis project Ga0247727, IMG submission 202498) | Biofilm microbial communities from Wishing Well Cave, Virginia, United States - WW16-25 | ecosystem: Environmental > Aquatic > Deep subsurface > Groundwater > Cave microbial mat | place... | reverse complement strand
AGGCCAGCCGCGCGGCTGGCGAAAACAAGGCCGCCTGGCTGTAATGCCTGAACATCAGTTGCGTGTTCCCTAGCACCGTGACGGCGCGATACGTCAGGTCTGGAAGTATTTGGTTCGGCTCCGTGACATCCAGAAAGTGGCGCAGAAGTTTCATCTTAATCTCCTCAGGTAGAGTGATGACGCCAAGCCGTTAAAACAGAAAACGCCCAACTCGCTTACGCGGATGAGCATTCTCTGTCGCTCTCAGAGAGAGCCAAAACCCCTTGGCAACGACTTACTCTCCCGGGCGGTCTCCCGCCAAGTACCATCGGCGCTGTCGAGCTTAACTTCCGGGTTCGAGATGGGACCGGGTGTAGCCTCGACGCTCAAGTCACCAAGAGACTTTTCCAGTTGTAAAAGCACTCACGAACTGAATAGTGTGAAAATTCAAATTCTCCGCACCACATCGATTGGACTAAGCCCTCGACCGATTAGGACGCCTACGCTCGCGCCTTACAGCGCCTACACGCGGACGCCTATATAGCCGGTGGTCTTCCGGCGGTCTTACTGGCTTATGCCATGGGGGACCTAATCTTGGGACGAGTTTCCCACTTAGATGCATTCAGCGGTTATCTCAACCCGACGTAGCTACTCAGCGATGCCGTTGGCACGACAACTGACACACCAGAGGTCGGTTCACCCCGGTCCTCTCGTACTAAGGGCAAGCTCCCTCAAGTCCCCTACGCCCACAGTGGATAGAGACCGACCTGTCTCACGACGGTCTGAACCCAGCTCACGTACCGCTTTAATGGGCGAACAGCCCAACCCTTGGGACCTTGTACAGCCCCAGGATGCGATGAGCCGACATCGAGGTGCCGAGCGAGATCGTCGATGTGAACTCTTGGATCTCACCAGCCTGTTATCCCCGGGGTAGCTTTTGTCTGATAAGCCACGGCCATTCCACACTGAACCGTGGGATCACTAAGCCCGACTTTCGTCTCTGCTCGGCGCATTGGCCTTGCAGTCAAGCTCGCTTGTGCCTTTACACTCTGCGGCTGGTTTCCATTCAGCCTGAGCGAACCTTTGGGCGCCTCCGTTACCTTTTGGGAGGCGACCGCCCCAGTCAAACTACCCGTCTGGCACGGTTCCCCAGCCCGATCAGGGTCTGAGGTTAGAGTCAAAACTTCATCAGGGTGGTATTTCACCGGCGACTCCCCCGAGCCCAGAAGCCCAGGTTCGAAGTCTCCCACCTATGCTACGCAGACGGAGTTCTAACGCAATGCCAAAGTGTAGTAAAGCTCCACGGGGTCTTTTTGTCCTACTGCGGGTAGGCCGCATCTTCACGGCCATTTCAATTTCGCCGGATCCCTCGTTGAGACAGTGCTCCAGTTGTTACACCGTTCGTGCGGGTCGGAACTTACCCGACTAGGAATTTCGCTACCTTAGGACAGTTATAGTTACTGCCGCCGTTCACCGGGGCTTCGGTTCAAAGCTTCGCTTGCGCTAACCTCTCCCCTTAACCTTCCGGCACTGGGCAGGTGTCAGCCCCTATACTTCGCCTTGCGGCTTAGCAGAGACCTGTGGTTTAGTTAACCAGTCACTAGAGCCGTTTCACTGCGATCCCCCGGCGCTCCTTCTGATCGAGATCACGCTGGGGGACACCTCTTATCCCGAAGTTACGAGGTCATGTTGCCTAATTCCTTAACGAGGGTTCTTCCGGTCGCCTTGGTATTCTCTACCCATCTACCAGTGTCGGTTTGCGGTACGGGCGCCTAAGCTTCAACGCTACGAAGTTTTTCTCGGCAACGAGGCTCGACCACTTATGCCTCAGGGGCTCGCTATAACGCCTCAGCTCGGCCAACGGATTTCCCTATTGGCCTCAACGCCTACGCGCTTTGCACCGGCTTACCCTCGCGGGACCAAACAGCCGGCTGGTCTACCTCTCTGCGTCACTCCTTCGCTCATCTCAGGCGGTTCCGGAATGTTGACCGGATGTCCATCACCTACGCCTTGCGGCCTCGGCTAAGGCCCGACTAACCCGACGCGGACTGACCTTGCGTCGGAAACCTTAGATTTACGGCGAACACGGTTCTCACGTGTTTTACGCTACTCATGTCTGCATTCTCACTTCCGTCTGCTCCAGCCGTCCTTCCAGTCGACCTTCCCAGCTGACGGAACGCTCCCCTACTACTCGTCTTGCGACGAGTCCATCGCTTCGGTATCAAGCTTAGCCCCGATAAATTGTCCGCGCAGGATCGTTTGACCAGTGAGCTATTACGCACTCTTTAAAGGATGGCTGCTTCTAAGCCAACCTCCTGGCTGTCTAAACAATCCCACATCGTTTTCCACTGAGCTTGAATTTAGGGACCTTAGCGGATGGTCTGGGCTCTTTCCCTCTCGACCACGAATCTCATCACCCGTAGTCCGACTGCTACGCTCTGGAGTACCGGCATTCGGAGTTTGGTTTGGTTTGGTAAGCTATAAGCCCCCTAGCCAATCCAGTGCTCTACCTCCGGTACTGAACGCGTAACGCTAGCCCTAAAGCTATTTCGGGGAGAACAAGCTATCTCCCAGTTCGGTTGGCATATCACCCCTACCCACAGCTCATCTCCTGTTTTTGTAACAACAGTGAGTTCGGGCTTCCACGGGCGGTTAAGCCCGCTTCACCCTGGCCATGGGTAGATCACCGGGTTTCGTGCCTCATACATGCGACTGGGCGCCCTATTCAGACTCGCTTTCGCTACGCCTCCGGGTGTGCCTCCCTTAGGCTGGCCACATGTATGAACTCGCAGACTCATTCTCCAAAAGGCACGCCGTCAGGCTTAGCGGGGAGCCGCCTGGTTTCCCAGGCACTCAACCCACCATTAGCCCTTCGACTGTTTGTAAGTGTACGGTTTCAGGTTCTATTTCACTCCCCTAGCAGGGGTGCTTTTCACCTTTCCATCACTGTACTTGTTCACTATCGGTCGTCAAACGTATTTAGCCTTGGGGGGTGGACCCCCCGGATTCCGACTGGGTTAGCGTGTCCAGTCGTACTCGGGATACCGACGAGAGCCAGATGGCTTTCGCTTACGGGGCTAGCACCCTCTATGGCAGGCTTTTCAACACCATTCAGCTAGCCACCCGGTTGGTAACTCTCATATGTCGGTCCCACAACCCCAGTTTGGCAAGCCAAGCTGGTTTGGGCTGTTCCGCGTTCGCTCGCCACTACTAGCGGAATATTCTCTTTTCCTGCAGGTACTTAGATGTTTCAGTTCCCTGCGTTCCCTTCAACGCACTATGAGTTCATGCGTTGATGCCAAGTTAGTAAAACCTGGCGGGTTTCCCCATTCGGACATCCCCGGTTAATAGCGCCTGCACACGGCTCACCGAGGCTTATCGCAGTGTACCACGTCCTTCATCGGCGTTTGACGCCAAGGCATCCACCATACACTCTTAGTAGCTTAGTCCACGTGATGCGGAGAAATTGAATTTCCACAGCTATTCAGTTGTAAAAGTGCGTGTCCGGTCATTCTGGACATCGGCGTTGACCGCCGACTACTATCCAGAAATGATTTCTGAATACTGGTCGAGGGCCAACTCAAACTAAATTTTCAGGCGCTTTCGACAAAACAGCCCGGCAACTCACGACCGGGCTGTCGCTCACGCAACCAGGTTGACTTGCCTTGACTATTTTAGTTTGGTGTCGAAATCTTCAACAAATCTTCTCACTTACTCCATTATGCCAGTGGAGATGAGGGGATTTGAACCCCTGACATCCGCCTTGCAAAGGCGGCGCTCTCCCAGCTGAGCTACATCCCCGCCGCGCTTACAGATGGGCCTTTCTGGACTTGAACCAGAGACCTTCCCCTTATCAGAGGGATGCTCTAACCAACTGAGCTAAAGGCCCGTTTGCGCATTGCGCTGATAGCCCTTAGCAACTGAGGAGTGACAGGAAAACCTTGGAGCTTTAGGAGGAATGGCTTGGAGTAGAGCTTCATTCCGAAGAACTCGGCTCAAAACTCCCTAGAAAGGAGGTGATCCAGGCGCACCTTCCGGTACACCTACCTTGTTACGACTTCGTCCCAGTCACCAGCCCCACCTTAGACGGCTACCTCCTTGCGGTTAGTCCACCGGCTTCAGGTGTTGCCAGCTCCCATGACGTGACGGGCGGTGTGTACAAGACCCGGGAACGTATTCACCGCAGTATCGCTGTCCTGCGGTTACTAGCAACTCCGACTTCACGTAGGCGGGTTGCAGCCTACGATCCGAACTGAGACCAGCTTTGAGGATTGGCTCCGCCTCACGGCTTAGCACCCTGCTGTACTGGCCATTGTAGCGTGTGTGTAGCCCAGGATATAAGGGACATGCTGACTTGACGTCATCCCCACCTTCCTCCGGCTTAAGACCGGCAGTCGCGCCAGACACTTGTAACTGGCGCTAAGGGTTGCGCTCGTTAGTGGACTTAACCAAACACCTCACGGCACGAGCTGACGACAGCCATGCATCACCTGTGCACGCTCCCCGAAGGGTCGTTCCGCTTTCGCTTCACTACTACGTGCATGTCAAACCCTGGTAAGGTTCTTCGCGTAGCCTCGAATTAAACCACACGCTCCGCTGCTTGTGCGGGTCCCCGTCAATTCCTTTGAGTTTTAATCTTGCGATCGTAGTCCCCAGGCGGTTGACTTAACGCGTTAGCTACGGCACCGGCGGTTTTTAATCACCGACACCTAGTCAACATCGTTTACAGCTAGGACTACCGGGGTTTCTAATCCCGTTCGCTCCCCTAGCTTTCGCGCTTCAGCGTCAGGTACAGTCCAGGTGGCCGCTTTCGCCACTGGTGTTCCTCCGCATATCTACGCATTTCACCACTACATGCGGAATTCCACCACCCTCTGCTGCCCTCAAGCCTAACAGTATCGGACAGCGTCTCTCGGTTAGGCCGAGAGATTTCATGCCCGACTTGTTAAGCCGCCTGCACGCGCTTTACGCCCAGTAAATCCGGATAACGCTAGCCACCTACGTTTTACCGCGGCTGCTGGCACGTAGTTAGCCGTGACTTATTCCGGGAGTACTGTCCTTCCTCATCCTCCCGAAAAGCGCTTTACGACCCGAAGGCCTTCATCGCGCACGCGGCGTTGCTGGTTCAGGCTTTCGCCCATTGACCAATATTCCCGACTGCTGCCTCCCGTAGGAGTTTGGCCCGTGTGTCAGTGCCAATGTGGGGGGCCACCCTCTCAGGTCCCCTATCCGTCGTCGCCTTGGTAGGCCGTTACCCTACCAACAAGCTGATGGACCGCAGGCCCCTCCTGAAGCGCCTTACGGCTTTAGACCCGGTTCTCTAACGCCCGGGACCACATGCGGTATTAGCAATCCTTTCGGACTGTTATTCCACACTTCAGGGCAGGTCGCCTACGTGTTACGCACCCATTCGCCACTCAGAGAGTATTGCTACACTCTTCGTTCGACTTGCATGTCTTAAGCACGCCGCCAGCGTTCATCCTGAGCCAGGATCAAACTCTCCGTGATAAATCTTTCAGGCCAAAGCCTGACAAAGGTTTCACAGGGGTTCCCAAGCTTTCAGATTTCCTGTCACTCTTCAGTTGTTAAGGTTCTGCCGCGCCTCCACAAATTTTTGCCGCTCCGGAGTGGAGGGCCATAATACTTCTCGCAGAGGCTGTCAAGACTTCCAGACACAAACACCGATGCGCGCCTTACTGCATCGGCTTTTGGTTGGAGTGAAGTTGTTGAACTTCGCGGGACTTCTTGCGTTTCAGTTGTTTGTGTCCGCCACTGCATTTCGCATTGGCAAGACTGACTGGCAAGGGAAAAGTATAGCTCGAATCAGCTTTTTGTCAATAGTTTTCAAACCTTAAATTTTCGACCTTACATCTCACGCCGACCTTCCAACGCGCGCGCCAGAGTGGTTTCATCCGCATACTCTAGATCGCCGCCAACGGGCAAGCCGCGCGCTAACCGGGTCACCTTCACGCCTAACGGTTCAATCTGTTTCTGAATATACATGGCGGTGGCTTCGCCCTCCAGGCTGATGTTAGTCGCCAGGATGACCTCCCGGACCGGGTCCGCCTTGAGGCGCTCCACCAGTTCCTTGATTTTCAAGTCCTCCGGCCCCACCCCTTCCACCGGCGACACCGCGCCGTGCAAGACGTGATACCTGCCTTTGAACTGGCTGGTACGCTCAATCGCCAACACATCCAGCGGCTCTTCTACTACGCAGATGAGGCCCGAGTCGCGCACCGAGTCGGAGCACACCCGGCAGGGTTCCGCTTGCGCGTCGGTGATGTTGAAGCAGACCGAACAAAAGCGTGTGCGCTCACGCAGTTCAAGGAGCGCCTCGGCCAGTTCGCGCGGTTGCTGGCCGTCGCCGCGCAGGAGGAAGAACGTCAGCCGGGAGGCCGATTTGGGGCCGATGCCTGGCAGACGCGAGAACTCATCAATGAGCCGCTGGACGGCTTTGGGGGTGGCGAGATTCGACATCGCGGACGGATTACATGCCTGGCAGGCCCAGGCCGCTCAACCCTTGCAAGCGCTCGGCGGCGCGAGTCTGTGACTTTTCCAGCGCTTCGTTGATGGCGACGAGCAACATATCTTGCAGTGTTTCCTTATCGCCTTGCGCGAACACTTCAGGAGCGATAACGACCTCGTACAAACGCTGGCGGCCATCAACCACTACCTTGACGGCCCCGCCGCCGGATTCTACGGTGATGCGTTCCTCGCTCAGTTCTTCCTGCGTGCGCATCATTTCATCTTGCAGTTTCGCCATGCGCTCCATCAGTCCGGCGTTTATACCGGGTGGCGGGCGACGGCCGCGTAGTTTAGGCATGTGTTTCTCCCATGAACGTCACTTCCGCGATTGTATCACTCGACGATTTCGCCACCCAGGTCGCGCAAGGCAGTTGCCACCATGCCATCCGACGAGATGGAATCTTTGGTGTCCACCGAGCGGCTGGCGCGGCTATCCACGAGCTGAAACTGCGCCTTGCACGGGTGCCCCAGCACTTCCGAGAGCATTTCGTTCAACGTCGCCTGAAACTCGGGGCGGGATTTGAGGCGATCAATAAAATTCTTCGTCGTCGAAACACGCAGGGTGTTGCCCTCCAGTCCATCCACCACGCACATATCCAGCTCGGTTTTGGTCATTGATTTGATCTTGCCGTGCTCCAATAGCAACTGGGCAGTTCGGCTCCAGACGGCTTTCACATCACCCGGAGCGTTTGAGGCCGGAGGTGTTTTGGCTGGTGCGGGTCGGGCGGGCGCTGGGGACGGCTCAGGCGAGCGAGGCGCATCACCAGACGAGACCGGGGCGGGCAACGCGCTCGGCTCTGCAATCGGTGTGGCGCACTCGACCACGGCCAGTTCCAACGGCAACTGCGGTTGCCAGCCGCCTTTGATGTCATTCGCGGCGGTGTTGAAGGCGCGGATGGCGCGCAGAAGCGCGGCGGGGCTCCAACTTTCCGCTTGCTTCGCCATGATGGCGCGATTTTCAGCGGTCGCTTCCACCAACGCGGCGTTGCCCAGGCGCACCAGCATCAGCGCGCGCAGGTAATCTACCATCTGCCGGGCAAGTTGGCGCGGATCGGCGCCCGCATCCACCGCGGCGTTGATCAAATTAAGCCCAGCCGTGATGTCATCCGCCGCGAGCGCCGCCGAAAGCTCCTGCACGGTTTGGCCGACCGCCGTTCCCAAGACCGCCTGCGCTTGCGCCAGCGTGACCGTGTTATCGGCTGAGACGAGTTGATCCAGCAAACTGATCGCATCGCGCAAAGCGCCGGTAGATTGCCGCGCGATTAACTCCAGCACGGCGTCTTCCACGGTGAGGCTTTCTTCACTGCACAACGTGCGTAAGCGGGTGACCGTATCGGCGACGGGGATGCGGCGGAACTCAAACCGTTGACAGCGCGAGGTGATGGTGGCCGGGATTTTGTAATTCTCGGTGGTGGCAAGGATGAAGATCGCGTGCGGCGGCGGCTCCTCCAGCGTCTTCAACAGCGCGTTGAAAGCGCCAAGCGAGAGCATGTGTACTTCGTCAATGATGTAAATCTTGTAGCGGCCCTGCCCCGGCGCGAAGTTGATCTTGTCGCGCAGTTCGCGGACATTCTCGACGCTGTTGTTGGAAGCGCCGTCAATTTCGATGAGATCGAGAAAGCGGCTCTCGTTGACGGCGACGCAGTGCTCGCAGGTGTTGCAGGGGCGCTGGGCCGGGTCGTCGTGCAAACAGTTGAGGGCTTTGGCGATCAGGCGGGCCGTGGTCGTCTTGCCGCAACCGCGCGGCCCGGAGAAGAGATAAGCGTGCGCGACGCGCTCGGAGCGCAAGGCGTGGCGCAAGGTTTGGATCACGTGTTCTTGTCCGACGACTTCATCCCACAATTGGGGGCGCCACTTGCGATATAAGGCTTGCGCGGGCATGGGGCTACCTCGCCGAGGAGTGTAACAGACGGGGGAGGTTCACGCAAGATAGGCCGCGTGCTATAATCATTTTGAAGTCATCCGCTGTTGCTCAAGGATAATCAACATGGGTCTCCCAAGTGGTTTTGAATGGATCATCGTCCTGGTCATCGTCGTCCTGCTCTTCGGCGTAGGCCGCTTGGGCCGGATCGGCGGCGAGATCGGCAGCGCCATCCGCAATTTCCGCGAAGGCCTCAAGAGCGACGACGACAAGAAGGACGAAAAGAAGTCTGAGGATAAGGCGGACGATAAGACTGCCTAGGAGGCTGTGAATCAAAAGCACCGCCGACTTTGGCGGTGTTTTTTTGTTTATGTACCCGCGCGCCAAAGCGCTGGCTACGCGCCGATCACTTTTTGGAGTTCCGCCTCGATATCCAACTGACGCCAGTGCAAGCGGTCCACCGGCACCTTCAGATTCAGCGTGACGATGGCCTGGTTGATCTGCGTCAGCGTCTCGCGGAACTGCGCCTGCGCGCGCGCCCACTCCTCTGTGATCCAGGCCTGTTCACGCCGGGCGTCCCCATCTGCGCGTGAACTGAGCGCGGCGAGTTGCTCAGTGCGCCAGTAGTGGCTTCGGCGGAGCGCCTCTTGCGCCTGCTCCAAACGCTCGCGCAAAACCACATCCGCTTCCAGCCAGTCCGGGCGGAAGCCGCTTTTCTTCATCAGCCGGTTGGCCGCCCACGTTTCCGAATTCTCGTCGTCGTTCAGGTCCAACGGCTGGCCCTGGCCGGGCAGGTTATCGAACTTGCCTTGCGCCTGCGCCTCGCGGATCAATTGTTCAACAATGCGGTCGAGGTTCATAGGCGCTCCGTTGAGAGGTCCCTACACGCTGGGCGGCTACAGGGGCCGCGTCTACGGCACTGTGTATTTCGCCACCAAACTGCCGCTCTGGTCACTCAACAAGGCTACGTTGCCGGAGGCCCAGATCGGCTCGGTCAATCGCCAATATAAGTCTATCACGGTATCCTGGCCCACCTGGGTGTGAACGTTGACCGCGCCGCCCTCAAACAGCGTGAGCGCCGGGAAGGTGTATTGCCGCCCGCCTTCATCGCTTAGAGTCCAGCCCGCCAAATCCACCGGGCCGCCGGTGTTGACGATCGTTACCGCTTCGAGGGTTAAGATGCCGGGTGAGGCCACGTCCCGAATTTCCAGCTTGGGGGATGGGGCGTTGGGGTCGCGTGTAGAGGTCGGGAGCGGCGTGGGCGCGTCCGGTGGGAGAGGAGTCACCGTCGGCGATAGGATCACGCCGCCCACCGGGATGATGAGGCGCTGGCCGACATCCAGCACATTCGGGTCGGTGATGTTGTTGGCGCTCATCAAATCCTGGATGATGACGCCGTATTGGTCGGCGATCGTGCCGAGCGTCTCGCCCGCCTGCACGGTATGCACGGGCTGAGCAGGCGGGGGCGGCGATGGAAACGGCGTGACGGGCGGAGGGCCGGGCGTGCCGGTGAGCCGTTCCACGATTTGAGTGGGCGCGGGTGTAGCGGCGCTGAGCGCCATCGGCGCGCGCGTGCGATCCCACCACCACAGCACCGCCAACACTGTGGTCGCGGAGACGACCACATTCAACACGAGGTAGAGAATCAAGCGCCGTACGTTCATCGTCGGTCTGGCGCTGGATAATAGCACAAGTTTGAGGGGCGCAAGGATGCTACAATCCTTGCATGCCCTTTTTGATTGACAGCCACAACTTGATCGGCCAGACGCCCGGCTTGCGGTTGGATGATCCCGACGATGAGATCAAATTGATCGAGCAACTGCGCGGCTACCTGGCGCGGGTGAAGAAGAGAGGCATCGTAGTCTTTGATCAAGGGACGCCGGGCGGGCAACGGAATCTATCCACTCGCGCGCTCACGGTGCGCTTTGCGCGCCCGCCGCGCACGGCGGATGACGTGATCATCGAGATCGCGCGCCAGGAGCGCAACCCGCGCGGGCTGACGGTGGTGACCTCCGATACGCACGTGGCAACGGCGGTGCGGCAGGCGCGGGCCCAGGTGAAAGATGCGGCCTCGTTCGCGCGCGAGATGCAAGCCGCACCGCTCCTGTTAGATAAGAAACAGAAAGGCTTGAGCGCCGCCGAAGTGGAAGCGTGGGAGCGGGAGTTCAAGAAGAAAGGTTAGAGGTTGGACGTTGGAAGTTGGAGAGCGTTGTCGCTAAACGCGGCCTCTGACCTCCAACCTCTGACCTCTAGGTTTTCACTCTCATCCGGCTCTTATCCCTCTTTCACGCCTCGTTTAGACGTTGACCTTACTCTCACAGTCAAGCGCGCTCCCCCCTCCGAGTGGAAACGCATAGAAAGATGCGCGCGGACAGGAACGCCGTGAGGCGACCTGGACAACTAGGCCCAGTGAATTCCCCCCGTTCACTGGGCCGACCCTTTTAATTTCAAAAGCCCGCACGCTTAGAATCAGCGCAGGCCCTGCATTTGGACCGGCCTTCTCCTCAAATTGTAACGTGCTCCACCGGGCTAACGCATGACGAATGGGAGAAAAACGCGCACCCTACATGGGAATGTCGCGTCCACGGCCAGCAATGGATCAGCGAAGTATTTCCACCAATCGCTAGCAAAGCCGTCCGACGCACAGCCAGCCGTGGAGGGCAGATGACTGAACCAGTAATCGTAATATCTAAAGTCATTACATCCCCAGGCTGAACACGCGACTGGGTGAGCCGTCGTCGCCGGGTCGCTCAGATTTGGGTAGTTCGCAAAGTCATCGCAGTTTGAGTTCGTCGAAGCCGACCGGCCATACTCATAATCTTGTGTGGCGTTGGGCGGAAAGTGGATGTTCCCGCAACCACTATACGAGTAATTGGGTGAGAGTGCATCGACCAGCGCGAACCGCTCCCAATTGTGCGCCGTTCGATTCTGTTGCCAGCTTCCATAAACGCGCGTCATCGTCGCCTCGGCCCGGTGGCCGAAGTTGTGAACCGCATTCGGCAGGGCCACTTCAGGGCTTGGCCCCATCACGGGCAAGAGCCGGTTGCAGGCCGTGCCACTCGTGATGGGCGGCGAGTTATACCAGTATGCATTGGGGCCGACGAGCTGAGATTCGTAAAAACCAAAGTATGGGCCGTTGTAAATCCATAGTTCGTCGATCTCGCCCCGATTGACTTTGCCGCAAATATCGAATGCAGGTGTGTTGATGATTTTGACGTAGTCCACCGTGTCCGGGCTGTGGGGTTGCATTTGATTGTTGATCACGGCCAAATACTGCGCTTCTGTATACTGGAATCCGTCGATCTTTTCGGGCCAACCGCCTGTGACGACAGTTGTATACACCACAGTGTAATTTAGCCGGTTGTTCGAGGCCTGTCTGAAGAAATCAATGGTTCCCTGGGTGAGCACAGCATGATCGTTCCAATTGAGTTGGGCGCTGAGCTTCTTCCCATTGCTCAAGAGAGGATCGTAGACCAGCACATAGACTTTTTTATTGAAGACGGTGGTACTGGCAGATGCAGCGCGCGCTACCCTCAGGCCCGGCTTTGGAAGTGTGCCACCTGCACTGGACTCTGGATGCGCTCCCAGGCTCGACCTTGACACCACGGCCCCCGTTGCCCAGTCGATGGTCAGTAACTCCTCGCCGCGCGGCCCCTGGACATAGGCCTGGCCGAAGACTGAAGCCTCTGCCCCGCTCTTATGCGTCTCAGAAGTAGCCAGAGCAAAATGACTTACAGACAGCGTGGTCGCAATTGCACACCATGCTACCACCAGTCGAAGTATGATCTTGTCGCGAGCCGTCATCCCCACCTCCATTGAAGCGCGACGAGCCGCCCGCGCCAAAGGCGAGCGGCTCGAAAATCCACCAACCTGCCACGCGCGCCAATCGTGGTGACCTCGGCTATTCGAGCGCGCTATTCTTCAACCCATATAACGGCTGATACTTATTCCACAAGTATTGCACGTACGGCTCCACGTTCAGCCCGCCGCCTGTGACCCGCTGAATCAGCTCTGGTGCGGTGTACTTACTGCCATGTTGATAGATGTTCTCCCTGAGCCAACCATGTAGGGTGCTGACTGGCCCTCCAGCATCTGCAATTCCAGGTCGAAGCGGAGGATGACGTGCAGGTTGTAGGTCACCTCCTCGTCGGCGTCGGTGCGGATGAGGGAGCGCTGGACTTTGTTGATGGCGCGGTAAAAGTGTCAAGAGTCACGTTGCTCAGTTGGTCAGGGAACACCCCTTGCAGTTTGGGATAGAAGTGGCCCCAAAAGCCCCGGCTCCGCCCGACGATGTTCTCCCACAGACGCGACTGGCTCTCGTGCACGCCGAACGATGTGCCGCCCGCCAGCGGCGAGCCTTCGTATTCCATGCGGATGCCCTGCTCGTACATGGCATGTCCGGACTCGTGCATGGTGCTGAACAGCGCCTCGCCCAGATCGTTCCCTTTGACGCGAGTGGTGATGCGCACATCGCCGAGCGAGAACTTGGTCATATACGGATGGTGGGTCTTGTCTTGCCGCCCGCGGCTGAAGTCATAGCCGAATTGCTTGATCACATCCATGCCAAAGGCCAACTGCTTGTCTTCGAGATAAGGCTGGCGCAAGCAAGAGTCATCCGCCAGTGACTGGGAGGTGATGGCCTGTGCGAGAGGGGCCAGCTTCTCACGCAGTTGGCTGAAGACGGCGCGCACGCTGGCGGCCTGCATGCCATAATCGAGATCGTCGATCAGCGGATCGGCGATGTGCTCGTAGCCGGGAAAGAAATTGGCTCGCTGGCGGCTGTAATCGAGCGTCTTCTCCAAAACCGGCTGGACGGCGGCGAAGTCGTTGGCCGGGCGCGCTCTGGCCCACGCTTCGTACCCTGCCGATTGATGCTCGGTGAACTCGGCCACGAAGGTGGCGGGCAGTTTCAAGGCGCGCTCGTAGTCCCGCCGCGTTTTGCGGATCAGGGCGGCGTCATCCGAGTCATACGTCAGGCCCTCCGCGTATGGCTGAAGCTCGTCCAGCAGTCTGCCGATGGCGGCGTCCGTGAACTTCTGGTGCGCCAGCCGGCCAAGCGTCGTCATCTGCCGCCCGGCGGCAGCATGTAGGTGGTCTGATCCCAACCCAGCACGGCGGCGGCAGCGTTAAGGTCGTACACTTCTTGCAGAAGGGATTTGAGGGATTGGAGTTTTCGGTCCACTGGTTTCCTCTTCGTCGCCCCACCAAGGGTGATAAATGAATTGAAAAGAGGATAGAGTATATGGGCCCGGCAGGATTCGAACCTACAACCAAGCGGTTATGAGCCGCGCGCTCTGCCTTTGAGCTACGGGCCCGGCAGAGAAATAAGGGCGCTCAGTTGAGCGCCCTAACATTGTACTCGGCTAGTCGTTCGCTGTCACCCTGAAGCGCGGCTCGCGGCCCTGGAGCACCTTCAGCACTTCCTCGGCGATGGCGAGGCCGGCGCGGGTCTGCGCCTCCTGCGTCTGCGCACCGATATGCGGCGTGGCGATCACTTTCGGATGTTCGGCGATGGCGCCAGCCGAGACCGGCTCCGCCGCGAACACATCCAGCGCGGCGCCCGCCAGTGGGCCGGAGTCCAGCGCGGCGCGCAGGGCGGCCTCGTCAATCACGCCGCCGCGCGCCAGGCACACGATCCGCGCGCCCTTCTTCATCCGCGCGAACTGCGCCGCGCCGAGCAGGTTGTGCGTCTCTTTGGTGAGCGGCAAATGCAACGAAACGTAGTCGGCGCGCGCCAGCACGTCGTCAAATGAGCACGGCTCCGCGCCGCGCTCACGAATCTGCGCATCGCTCAGGTACGGATCATAAGCGGCCACGCTCATCTCAAACGCCCTGGCGCGCTTGGCCACTTCCAGGCCGATGCGCCCCAGGCCGAGCAGGCCCAGCATCTTGCCGTGCAGTTCCGCGCCCACGAAGGCGCTCTTGTCCCATCGGCCCTGTTTCATGGAGGCGTCGGCGGCGGGGACGGTGCGGGCGAGCGCCAGCATCATCGCCAGCGTCAGTTCCGCCACGGAGATCGAGGCCGCCAGCGGGCTGTTGACCACGAGGATGCCCTGCGCCATTGCGGCAGCGACATCAATGTTATCCACGCCCACGCCCGCGCGGCCAATCACTTTCAGGTTCGCGCCCGCCGCGATCACCTTCGCGTTGACCCTGGTGCGCGAGCGCACGACCAGCGCGTGATACCCGGGCAGGGCCGCGATCAGCTCCTCCGCCGTGATCTTGGGATTGACGACCACCTCGCCTGCCGTCTTGAGCAAGTTGACGCCCGCTTCGGAAAGTCCATCCGAGATCAGAATCTTGTAAGTCATAGCGATTTTTTCACCGCAAAGGGCGCGAAGGAAACACAAAGACCTTCTTTGCGCCCTTTGCGTTCTTTGCGGTTAATTTCTACCCGTTTTTCCGCTGAAACTCCCGCATAAACTGCGCCAGCGCCTCCGCCGCTTCGTGGGGCAGGGCGTTGTAGGTCGAGGCGCGGATGCCGCCCAGCGAGCGATGTCCCTTCAAGCCGTCCAGCCCTTCCGCCGCCGCTTCCTTGACGAACTTCTTCTCCAAATCTTCGTCCGGCAGGCGGAAGGTGACGTTCATCTTGGAGCGGCTGTCGGCGCGGGCATGGCCCTTGTAGAAGCCGCCGCTCTGGTCGATGGCGGCATACACCCGGCCGGCCTTGGCCGTGTTGCGTTCGGCCATCGCCTCCAACCCGCCCAGGCCCTTCAGCCACTTGAACACCAGGCCGACGATGTAAATCGCATAGCAGGGCGGCGTGTTGTACAGCGACTTGTTCTCCGCCATCACCTTGTAATCCAGCATCAGCGGTAAGGGGCGGGTCTGAGACCCGCCCTTACCGCTGGGTGTGCGCTCCAGCAAGTCCTTGCGCAGGATGACGAGGGTGACGCCCGCCGGGCCGGCGTTCTTCTGCGCGCCCGCGAAGATCAGGCCGTACTTTTTGATGTCGAGCGGGCGGCTCACAAAGTCCGACGACGCATCGCACACCAGCGGCACACCGGCGGGCGGCGTCGGCTCGGTTGGGAACTCCACGCCGTGGATAGTCTCGTTGGAGCAGAAATGGAGATAGGCCGCCTTGGGATCAAGCTCAAGCTCCGATGGCGACGGCATGTAGTTGAAATTGCTCTTCTCGGTGGAGGCCGCCGCACGCACCACGCCGGACTTCTCCGCTTCCTTGATCGCGCCCTTCGTCCACGCGCCGGTCACGATGAAGTCCGCCGATTGGCCCGCCGCGCGCAAGTTGGCCGGAACCATTGCGAACTGCAATGTCGCGCCGCCTTGCAGGAACAATACGGCGTAATCGTCCGGGAGGCCGTACAGCGCGCGCAGGTCGGCTTCCGCCTGGTGGAGGATGGACTCAAAAGCCGCCGAGCGGTGGCTCATCTCCATCACCGACATCCCCGTTCCATTCCAGTTCAACAATTCCGCCTGGGCTTGCTCCAGCACCGAGAGCGGCAGTGTGCCGGGGCCGGCGGAGAAATTGAAAATGCGCCCGTGCGGTTGGGCCGCTTGGATGATGGCCATGCGCAACTTCCTTTCCGTTGGGGAAACGCCTGCGATTATAGCCCACCCGGCGCCGCATCCGCCACGATCACGCGATTGCGCCCGGCGCGTTTCGCCTGATACAACGCCTGATCCGCCGCGCGCAAAACCTCTTCGCCCGTCGCGCCGTGCCGGGGATACAGCGCCACTCCCAGCGAGACAGTCACTTTCCCCAGCGCCTGGCCCTGAAATTGCGAATGGAGTTGCCCGGCGCTTTCCCGCAATTGCTCGGCGCGCTGGCGCGTCACCTCCAGCGAGGCCTCGGGCAGGATGAGCGTGAACTCCTCGCCGCCATAGCGGCAGGCCACGTCCCCGGCGCGAACGTGCGACTGCAACAGCCCGGCGAAGTCACGCAGGAGCACGTCACCCGCGGCGTGGCCGAACGTGTCGTTGAAGCGCTTGAAGTGATCGAGATCGAGCATGAGGATGCCAATCGGGTATTGGCCGTGCGCCGCCCTCTCCAGTTCGCGCCCCAGCGACGCCTGCATGTGCCGCCGGTTGAACAGGCCGGTGAGCGGATCGCGGATCGACTCATTGCGCAGAGTTTCGCGCAGTTTGGAGTTGGCGACGGCCAGGGCGATCTGCCGGGCGGCTTGTTCACCGAGGGCGATTTCCTCCGGGGTGAAGTGGTGAGGCTGGTTGAGACCGATCAGGGCCGCGCCCAATTTCACCTCACCCGCGATGAGTGGCAGGCCCAGCATGGAACGGGTGGGGAACTGCTCGGCAATGCGGCGGCTGAGGTACGGGGTGTTGAACACGTCTTCGGCCACCAGTGTCTTCCCGGCCTGGAGGACGGAGGCCGTCATCGTCGCTTCGCCGGGCAGGGGCGCGAGCGCCGGATACGTCGCGCGGAGCGTTCCGTAGGCCGCCGCCGGGATGGTGCGTTGCTCGACTTCATCCCACAGCGTGATATAGCAACTGTCGGCGGAGAGCAGTTCGCCCATCCGGTCGGCCAGCATTTGGAGCATGGCGCTGAAATCCGGGATTTCAATGGCGGCCCGGGTGATCTCGTTGAGCAAAGCGATCTCAAGGTTACGCTCCTCCAATTCGGCCAGCCAGCGCGTCAGTTGCTCATTCGCCTCTTGCAGGGCCACTTCTTCCAGCTTGCGCTCTGTGATGTCCCGCGCCACCACGTAGAATCCCGCCACCCGGTTCTGCTCCGTCATTAACTGCGCATTCTGGCCGAGCCAGACCTCCTCGCCATCCTGGGCCAGCGCCCGAATTTCGGAATACGTCCACGGGGTCTTCTCCAGGAATTGCCGCTCGTAGAACTGCGCGGTCGCGGCGCGGTCAGCCGGGTGAACCAGCTTGAGGTAGGGTTGGCCGATCAGCTCAGCCGCTGAATACTTCAGGAGGCGGGTCGCGGCGGGGTTGCAATACGTGATGCGCCCCGCGGCATCCGTCTGGTAGACAATGTCGGTGGCCTGATCGACGAGGTATCGGTAGCGCGCCTCGCTCTCCCGCAGAGCGGCCTCCGCCTGCTGGCGCTCGGTGATGTCATGGGCGACGCCGATCAGGCCAAGCACCTCGCCCTGAGGCGAGAGGTAACGCACCTTGGTGTTCAAAAAGGTATGTGTGACGCCGCCAAAGTCTCGTTTCCGCTCGTAGGTCAGAGGCCTGCGGGAGGCTATCACCCTCCGGTCAGTTTCCTCTGCCGCCCAGGCCGTTTCCGGGCCGAACAAGTCCGCATCGGTTTTGCCGAGGATGGCCGCCTCCGGCAAACGGAACAGCGCCGCCCCGGCCGGGTTGATCAGCAGGTAACGACCCTGGGTATCTTTGATATAGATGATGTCAGTGGAATTATCCACGATGGCGCGCAGTTTGACCTCGCTCGCCCGCAACGATTCCTCCGCCTGTTTCCGTGCGGTGATGTCTCTGGAAACGCCGACCAGTCCGACGATCCGCCCTTCCCGATCGCGCAACGGGGCTTTAGTGGCGGAGAACCAGCGTGGCTGTCCATCGGGTGCGGGGTTAGATTCAACCCGGTCAATCACCGGTTGCCCGGTTGCGAGGAGGTGTTGCTCCTCGGCCAGGAATTCGCGGGCCAGGTGAGCGGGTTGAAAATCGGCGTCCGTCTTGCCGATAGCTTCGGCGGGGTCGGCCACGCCCAGCAGACGGGCCTGCGCGCGATTGATGCGCGTGAAGCGCGAGGCGCTGTCTTTGAAGTAAAGCGTATCCGGGAGGTTATCGAGGAGGGCCTGCAGAAGATCGCGCTCCTGCGCCAGAGCGGCTTCGGCGTGTTTGCGCGCGGTGATGTCAAAGAACGACGTGACGACCGCGTATGCCTGAGTCTCGCCCGGATGGAACAGCGGCCTGGCGTTGATCGAAATCCAGGTCAACGCCCCGTCCGGTTTATGCACGCCCATCATCACGTTGGATTGCGGCTGGCCGGTGCGCAAGGCCAGCATGGCGGGATGAGTTTCGCCGGGGAACGGCGAGCCGTCTTCGTGGATGGCTCGCCAGCGCGGATCGAGGGACGTGCGACCTGCGAGCTGTTCCGCCGTCAGGCCGAGGATGCGCTCGGCGCTGGAGTTGCTGAACCGGATCGCGCCGCCGGCGTCCTGGAAGACCAGGCCCTCTTCCAGCGCCGAGATCGCCGCCCGGTAAAAGGCCTCGTTCTCGCGGAGGGCGGCCTCCGCTTTCTCGCGCTCGGTCAATTCTGCGTTATCGCCCATCCATCGCTCCGGCGTGCGTTCCCCCTTCACGCTTCGAGGAACCAGGTGATCGCCGGGCCGCCCGCTCGCGCCGTCCGCGACGGGTCAATCAGCGCTTCACCGGGATGATCAAGATCAGCCCACGGAAGATTGTATCCTTGTCCTTCGGTATCTTGTTGGCGATCTTGAGCGCCTCGACGGTCGTCTCGAACCTCTGCGCCAGGCCGACGAGCGTATCGCCCGGCTGAATGACGTACTCCATGGGCGTGCGGGTGGGGTTGGGGATGACCAGCGCCTGCCCCACGGCGATGTTGTCACTGCTCAAGCCGTTCTTGTCTCGGATCGCCTTGATCGTGACCCCGTACCACACGGCGATGATCTGCAAGCGGTCGCCGGTCTGGACGAAGTGAACGGTGACGCCGGCCGGGATGGCCGTGGGCGTCCGCGTAGCCGTGGGCGGCGGCAGAGGCGTTGGGATAAACAACACCTGCCCCACCTGGATCGTGTCGGAGGTGAGGCCGTTGGCGGACTTGAGTTGCGCGACGGTGAGGCCGAAGCGCCTGGCCAGCGCCCGCAATTGATCACCCGACTGCACCACGTACGTCGTGCCCGGCGGGCGCGGCGTCTTCGTCGGCGAGGGCGGCGGGATGACGAGGACCTGTCCGGGGAAAATGGCGTCGCCGGAAATGCGGCTCGCCGTGCGGATGGCCGCCGTGGTCACGCCGAAGCGCCGCGCGATCTGCAAAAGCTGATCCCCCGGCTGGACGATGTAGTAAAACGAGCCGGTCGGGAGCGGCGGCGTGGGCGGCTTGGTCTTGGTCGGCAGGGGCGTGGGGAGCGCCAGCACCTGGCCCGGAAAAATCGTATCGGACTCCAGATTGTTGAGCGCCATGAGGCCGATGACCGTCGTGCCGAAACGTTGGGCGATCTTCCACAACTGATCGCCCTCCTGCACCACGTAGTTGCCGGGGCCGGGCGTGATCGTGATCGTGCGAGTCGGCACAGGGGTGGGGCGCGTGTTCGTGAGGCTGGGCGTCAACGTGATCGTGCGCGTGGGCGTTGCCGTCCGCGTGGCGGTCACGGTGGCGGTTTGCGCGATGACGGACGGCGCGCTCAACAGCCCGGCGATCACGACCAGGGCCAACATCAACGCCGCGCCTCTGCTTGCAGGCGAGGGCTGAGCGAAGCGGCGAATAAATGATTTCATACTGATCCTCCCGACGACGGGCTGTAGCTTGATTGTATGTCGGCAAGGGGCGGGAGGCAAACGGCTATAATACCGACCAGCCCATCTACTTTTTCGCAGTAGCGCAAAACTCACTTTCCGAGCGGACCTCACCCCCCACCCCCTCTCCTGAGCGGAACCGCTTCGCGCGCTCAGGAGAGGGGGAGCACGCCTGAAAAATCGCGGTTTGCTCCCCTCTCCTGACGACGCCGTTGCTTTTCGTCGTCAGGAGAGGGGCCGGGGGTGAGGGGGTCCCGGTTAATCCAGAGTGACTTTTGCGGTATTGCGCTTTTTCAAGGAGAACGCCCATGAGCGGCGCCCAGCCCGCCACCCGCCTTGAGCATGATTTGCTCGGCGAACGCGACGTCCCCGCCGAAGCCTACTACGGCATCCACACCCTGCGCGCGCTGGAGAACTTCCCCATCACCGGCACGCCCATCCGCGTCTATCCCGAATTGATCACCGCCCTGGCCTGCGTCAAGCAGGCCGCCGCCCTGACCAATTACGAGTTACGGCTGTTGGATAAGGCGCGCGCGGACGCCATTATTCAGGCGTGCGAGGAAATCCGCGTCGGTCAACTCCACGAGCATTTTGTCGTGGACGTGATCCAGGGCGGCGCGGGCACGTCCACGAACATGAACGCCAACGAGGTCATCGCTAACCGCGGGCTGGAGTTGATGGGTTACGCGCGCGGCGAGTACGGGCGACTGCACCCGCTGGAGCACGTCAACATGAGCCAGAGCACCAACGACGTGTACCCGACGGCGGTGAAGGTCGCCCTGCACTTTGAGATTCACCGCCTGCGCGCGGCGATGGCGCATCTGCGGGCGGAGTTCGAGGCCAAAGCCC
>Ga0247727_10007556_pt1 | contig 20644 bp, 18 predicted proteins | sample WisWelCaveWW1625_FD_202498 | JGI IMG/M metagenome (GOLD analysis project Ga0247727, IMG submission 202498) | Biofilm microbial communities from Wishing Well Cave, Virginia, United States - WW16-25 | ecosystem: Environmental > Aquatic > Deep subsurface > Groundwater > Cave microbial mat | place... | reverse complement strand
TCTTATCTTAACCAATGGATACAGCCCGACCCGATTGTACCAGACTGGCGCAATCCCCAGACCCTGAATCGCTACGCTTACGTCAACAACAATCCTGTCAATCACACTGATCCAAGCGGGCATGAGCCGTGCGATCAATCTAGCCAACCAGGATGCTATCGGCCCCAACCTATTCCTCCCCAATATGCCCAGTGCTTAGCATCTCGAAACTTGGCGGGTGTTTTGCAAAGTGTCCAACTTGACGTATGTAAATTAATTGAGCAACTCGAGAACGAAGGCTTTTTGAAGAAGGGCGTTGACCATATCAATGCTGGATACCGTAGCCCACGAGATGCCCACAGATATAGTACAGCCTACAACATCATACATGACAGAATCACACTTGAAGACATAGCGGCGACTCCTGTGGATAAAGATGGCTATGTTTGGTATCCCAAGTACCTGCCGCATCCTGCGTGTGTCGGCAGTACGGCGAACGAGATGATTTTAGACACACAGATAAAGATGAATGCAGCGCAAAACTCGCCGGAAACCCAAACCGGTCGATATTACTTTGGTATAGGTGGAAACATCCCGGACGTAACTTATGCTCTTGAAGGATATGAACCTCGAGACCCACGACGTTTGCCCAACAGAGATGATGTCTTGGTTTCCGCACATGTCTATGGAATGGCGGTCGATATCAGCAATGGCTGGAGTGAAGCGGTTGATGTATGGGATATTAGAGTCGACACGATAGCAGATAAGTTTAGCTTAGCACGACCGTTCACCAAGGAATATGCACGCGAAAAGAATGCGCTAGCTGAGTTCTAGCACTTTGAATCAAAAATGCTTGGATCGAGGTATCGTTAGCAAAGCAGTTGAAGCAAGTGTCAGGCTAAACACCTGAGTGCGTGTAGCCTATGATCAAACTATCTACCCCCATAAACAGAGCACTATCGAATCGGAGAGCTGTTTGGGCCATAGTCCTAAGCAGTTTATTAGTCTTGGCTGGTATGTGTTCAGTTTGGGGTTATCTAAAGTTCGCCCCACCCGCACAGTCATTAGCACCTTGTAATGGGCGCGGCCTAATACCGAATGTGTCATCATTTCCTCCTTTTTTGGTAGTAGTTGATGACACAAGTTTGGTAGTCGTTGGGCAGACATTCCTGATGACAAATGAAGGATTTTCGCAGGAAAGAATTACGTTGACTTCCGTGAGTTCTCAAGGTGCAACGTTCAAGATACATCATCGCGATATAAGCGGAAAGAGCTTTGAGTGTGAGGTGTTCATTCCGCGAAGATAAAAAATCAACATCCTCATGTGGACAAGCTTGGTGGAATTTGTATTGCTTGGGGAATTTGTTAACCCAGGTTACTTCATCGCGAGGGGCTCATAATAAAAAATGATGCACGGTGAAAGTTCGGCAAAAGGAGGGCAGGAAATGATCGTTTGAACTTAGAGAGTGGCGGACACTCAAGCATGCGGCTCAAAATTCGCCCCATTGTGCAAGTAGCAACCAACTGTTCCTGCCCAACCCGCAGTCTTGCTGAACCTGCCTTGAGTTTACCGCTTTAGGGACAGTGCAACTTGATTAAACACAGCGGGCAGAGCCTTCCGGCCCTGCCCAGTTGCACCGTCACCGGCGCGGCGCTCAGGTCGCTCTCCAGCGTGGCCCTATCCTCCGCCCGGTCGAGTCATTGTACCCCAACTAAACCGCTAGCGCCTCCAGCACCTGACCATTCACCACATCCCGCAATTGCTCGACCAACTCCAACCGCGCTTCACGTTTCAGTTGCGGCTCAGCCAGTCGGTTCGCCAGCGCCAACAGCGCCGCGCACTTGGACGGCTGAATCGACAGCGGCTCATCCACCTCAGCGACTCCAGCCTCCAATCTTGCACTGAGCGCAGTCGAAGTATCCAGCCGCGTCTCAATGCGGGCCATCGCCGCATAATAATCTTCTGAGACATTTCGGTCGTGGGCTTTGGCGTAAATCATCGTCGTATTCAAGTCACGATGACCCAGCAGTTTTTGAATCGACGTAATCCGGCACCCGGCAGTCAAAAGTTGGGTCGCACAGGTGTGGCGCAGTTTGTGCGGGGTGACGGCCACCCCGACCCGCTCGCCAGACGCCTTGATTCTGGCTCGAATCAAGTCCTTTTGCACCGCTCGCTGGCGATACAGAAAAACATGGTCGGTGGCCGCCCCCTGACCGCGTACTGGGAGATACTCCCCCAACGCCCGCACCATCGTATCGGTCAGGTAAACGGCGCGGTCTTTCTGACCCTTGCCCAAGCGCACCATCAACTTGCGTCCGACCAAATCCAGATCTTCGAGGCGTAGTTCTTCCACTTCACCCAAGCGCAGGCCGCCCTGCCACAGCAGGTAGAAAGCGGCCCGATCCAGCAAGGCATCGCGACGCTGAGACGGCGACTGCGTTCGCGCCACCCGTCCTTCCAAATCATCCCGCAGGCGGCGCACTTGTTCGTCAGTTAGGAAGCGCGGCAGTGGCTCCGGCTCCTTGAGCACCGGCACCCGCAACAGCGCCCGTGGGATGGGGTAGTCCTGGTCTTGCAGGAAGAGCAGGAACACCCGAAAGGTGCGAAACTCGCCGTTGATACTGCGGGGCGCATAGCCTGCGGTCAGCAGACAATCGGCGTAGTCCAGCAAGTGCTGGCGTTTGAGGTCGGTCACGGTGGTCACCGCGTGGCGTTCCAGCAGCCACCGCCAGAGGCGGGTGTGCTTGCCCCAGAAGTTCATGGCCTGTTCGTTCAGGCGAGCGGCTCGCCAATTGGCCTGCCGCAGATGCTGGTAACGCTCCAACTGTTGGACCAGCCACTTGGGCAAGCCTTGACAGTAATGAGCGTGATTGATGGACCGCAACTTCACCGTCTGTTGGCCGCGCTGTTGGCGCAGGTAGGACCGGAACTTTTCCAACGCATTGCGGCGGATGTTGGTGGAGATCGCGCTCAAGCGCCGGGCATCAAGGTAATCGCGGGCGCGCTGAAAGTCGGCTTCCAGATCCCACTCGGTGTGCCGTGTGAGGTTCAGGCCGAGGGCGTAACCAGCAGTGGGGACATAGATTTGGTCAACCATGCTCACGCCCGTGCCGCCACTGAGCAACCAGTCACGATACTGTTCCAACAGGGCAATGTTTTCCTTCGGCCAGGCCGAGGAAGGTTGGGGGCAGGGGCGGTCGGCGGGCACATGCTTCTTCCAACTGCGGCGCAACGCGAAATCGTAGCGGGCGGTGGCGGAGTCAAGCGAAGAGGTGTTCATGCCACACCGCCGTTGAGCGCCAGCACTGACCAACCTTCCAATTTGAGGCTGGCCGCATAATAGTCAGCCTGTACCTGACGGTCGTTGGCGGCGACGTAAATCTGCGTCGTTTCCAACCAGGTGTGGCCCAACAATTTTTGGATGGTGGTGACGGGCACATCGACGCTGAGTAAGTCGTTGGCAAAGGTATGGCGCAGGCGATGGGCGGTGAGCGTCACTCCAGCTGAGGCGCGGTACACTTCTAACCGATTGTGAATAGCGGTGGTGGAGAGGCCGTCTTCCTGATAACTGAGGAAAACAAAATCGCAAGCAATCCGCGAACGCTCCAGCAGATACGTGCGCAGAGTCCGTTCGGCTTGCGGCGAGAGATATACCGAGCGCTTCTTGCTACCCTTGCCATGGGCGACCAGGCGCGGCGGCACTTCGGCCAGATACAGGTCAGCCAGTTTGAGATTAGCGACTTCGGAGATGCGCAGACCGCACCTTAACATCAAGACAAACATCGCCCGGTCGCGGGCGTCGTTGATAGCGGCAAAGAACTTTTCCAACTCTTCTTGTGGCACCGGGCGGGGCAGGCGTTGCGGTTGGCGCAGACCATGCCGATGAGGCAACACCGGGCAAATGAGAGCCGGGTCTTCGTCTGACAGAAAGGTGTAGAGGGAAGCGAGGGTGGCTAGCCGCCGATTGATGGTGGCGGGTTTGTAGCCACTGGCGGCTTGTTCGGTGACAAAGCGGTCAATATCCTGAAACTTAATGGCGCCGGGCGACTGGTCGCCAACGACGGCGACGAACTGTTTGAGGTCGTAGCCGTAATCGCGCCAGGTGCGGGCTGTGGCATTGCGGCGGCGTTGCCAGTTGAGGAAGCGTTCTATTTCGACTAACATGGTTGGGTCTCCTGTGAAGTAGGGTGGTTTGGACTGGTATCCGCCATTCTACTTCCGGGAGACTTGGCCTCAGCCGCGCCGGAAACTTTTAGATGGTTTTTTGGTTAAGATAAGTGGTCAGCCAGCGCTCTTGTACGATCGTTGTGCTACCAGATTTGGTCCTGACTAGAAATTCACCCGGCTGAATATCTCGCAATTTGTCATCAACAGACTCGATGTGAATTTCGGCGGCAGACATTCCCTGCCGAATCTTGTCGCGATCAAGTTTTGTCTGAAGTCGACTCACCATCCAGGTTTGGCAATTGCTCAGCCCCTTGTAATCAACATCGCCTGGATTCTGTGTGGCGAAGAGACAACAGAGGCCGAACGCGCGTCCCCTGCGAAGTAGCAGGTTTAAGCCTGATTTCGATGGCGGATCATAGGGATGAGATGGGAAAAAGGCGTCGCGCCCACCACCTCCACCAATTTCGTCAATGAAGAAAATTAGGCGCGGCATACCACCCGAGTCTCCCTTACGTCGCGCCCAATCATATAGTGCATAAGACAAGTGAGACAAGGCATGCATTTGGTCATCGAAGGTGGAAAGCTCGCGCAGATTTATTATTGAAACGGGGACAGAATCTGACGGCGGACGTGAAAGTAATGAATCAATATCCAACGGCACTCCTTTGAACCACAACTGCTCCTCACCACTCAAACACATTGCCACTCTATTTGCAAGTTCTGTACGGGCTCCAGGGCTAATGAATGTATCTATAGGCATTCCTCCTAGTCGTTGAATAGGAGGGCTTTGTATCAATTCCTGAATTGTATAAAGGCCGTCCTGCCCTCGCAAATCTATGCCCTGTTCCCAGCAGTGGCGAAGAAGCTCTTCCAAAAAGGATTTGTATTTATTGAATTTTTTCGTTTTTAGTTCTGGAAAGAGAGTTTTCACAAAGGTGAAACTAAAAGCACCAGCCATACTGAGCACGGTATCAAAATCCGTGCGGAGCAAGTCGGCAATATCTGGAGGCGCTGCTAAAGGAGAAGCAATAGCGAGGGGAATACCTTTGCCAATTTTGGGCGTGAAGACTGCAAACGCCGCACTGTTGCGAAGCCGTTCCATATCCTCAGACGTCAGCCCAAAAGACGCGAGCTTTGTTTTGTGTCGTTCTACTTCGGTCCGAACTGCTTCACGACGATGCATACCAGGGCGAACCTCTACCCACGGTTCGAACTCAGATTCTTGGAGGGATGAGAAAATTAGCGCAAGTGAAGTCAGATCGCCCTTTAGGTCAACGACTATGGCTGGAATCTTTTTAAGAATTGCCTCCTCAATAAGAGCTTTCCCCATCACGGTTTTACCCGTGCCCGTTACTCCACATATGAATACATGAGTTACAAGGTCTTGCACAGGCAGAAAGAAATTACGGTCAGTAGGAAATTTTCCAAGCAAATCCTTGCGTTTGCCCAAATAAAGGCCGTCTGTAGGGCCAGGGCCATCCCTGTCCAGCGCAATACGAAAGAGCCGTGTCTGTGCGTCAATCAGTTCAAAGATAACATCGCCCCCTGTTTGGGGTTCGTAATTCCTCACCCAACCAATAAACCCTTGCATGAGTATCTCATTACGCTGGCGGTTGTAGATTACAGCGTATTCCTGTCCCTTTTCGTCTCGGAGCATGAGTGGAAGCGACATTACGTCTTCGGGTACAGGGAACAAATCCGAGAAGCCAGGCGGCATTGTGAGAGCAATCCCTTTGCCAGTCACCCATGGAACATAAAAGCGCACTTGGTTCATTGGGAATCCTTTTCTACGTAAGATCGTGTTGATTTGCGACGAAGACGATCAAAAACGAATTGGAGCGTAGGAAGTCCAACGTCAGACACGATCTCTGCCATGAATTTTGACACCACCAGGCCGAGTTGAGCATGCTGTCCGAACCACTCTCGGGCCACATAGCGTGCTTCATCCCGTTCATCCTCAACACGACTTGTCTCTGCTTCGTACCCAGCAACTATAGATACTAGTTCGTCCTTCAGCTTGTCAATCTCCTCAACGGCTTGATCCAAAGACTGCCTGTGTTCTTTCTCTTTCTCTACTAATTCATTGATAACTTCTTCCAAGTTCTCACGAAGCGCGAAGGTTCCGTCATGAAGACGGACGAATCGGCTGTCCTCCATATTTAGGAAAGATGTGCGTTTCAATACGGTCACATCCATGCCGAAATACTTGCCGATCCTTTCGGCTAATTGCGAGTAGCTCAAGGATACTTTTGCATTTCGTAGAACCCTGTAGACCAAATCCTCGGCAGCAATGTTGGCGAGAACATAATCAAGGGGGACGATTATCTTTGGGCGATTTGTATCCGTGGTCGTCCAAGGATCGTCGCTCTTGTGTGGCGCTAATATGGAGATTTGCTCGATATTCCATTCCCTTAACCCCCAACTGCCGCGTTCGCTAGTGCGAGCAAACAAATGCGGATTCGCGCTGAGGCAGGCGTCAATGCTTCCCTTGCTAATCTCTGATCGCTCGGCGAGGACGGCTTCCGCAATTTCAGACCTATGAGTAATCTTCTGAGCGCGCTTGAAGTAAAGCCAAAGAAGGTCTCGAATGGGCAGGTCTATGCTAGGCAGAGTTTCAAGTTTTCGGCGTTGCTCGTATCTTCGATATGCGTCAGCATCTCTATCCCATTCAGTGTGTATTCTCAAGACAAGAGGGATGGTTTCCTCAACTGCTAGCCAGATAATATCGCCTGGCTCAGCGCCATTTTCTTTATACCAACGCCACAGCGCTTTGCTCTCTAGAATCCAATTGTCTCGGTCATCATGAGTCAGGATGCATAGAAGCTTTTCACTCCCGTAACACCTCAACTCCACAATTGGATGTTCGCGCTGTTGCTCATTCATAGTCGCAAAGAGCCTATCAGCATTAGGCCTGCTAAGCGGGATGGTTCCGGCTCCTATCTCGAATCCGCCGGGTGATAGAACGTGTTGTGTCTTCCACCCCACACCAAGCGGTTCGATTGTACGGATGCTATCTTGAACACGCCGCCTTGGTTTCGGAATCCACCAATCTAAACCCCATAGTATCTCGTCCCCCCTATCAATTTCATAAAAGAGGGTTGGAGCATTTGGGAATGATTACGCTTTGGCTGTTCTAAGGTGAACCAAAAAGCGTAATCATTCAAATGAATGATTACGCTCTAGGCTTTCCAGCCTGTATTTGCATCGGTCAGTCGCTGTCGGGTAGACCCAAATGCAAGCGATGCAAGAAGCGCAGGTTGATGAGGGTGTAGATGAGGGTGTTTTGATTGGCGATGGCTTGGCCGTTGCGCAGATAGGGGCGTTCGATGCCCAGCGCTTTGGCTTGGGAGTTGATGCGTTCGACCGCGGTGCGCTGGCGATAGAGTGATTGGTATTCTTCACTCTCGCGGTCAAGGCTATAGCGCAGGCGGGCGCCAATGCTGGTCGGCATCATGGCGGTGCAGCCGCCCTTCTTCCAGTTAGGGTGATGGGCGGGGCAAGTTTTACTCACCCGTTGGGGAAACAGCAGGGGACAGACATACTTGCCCCGTTCATGCTCCACGAGACACGAAGTCCGGTCGGTGAAGGTGAAGCGCAGGGCCATCGGCAGACCGGCCGCACACAGGGGTGAGCCATTGGGGGCAAACTGCCGGCCATCAGCTTTATAACCGCCCTTCTCGGCAAAGGGTACGGCGGCGAACCCGAAAGTGGGGTCGTTGTCCCGATAAAAATAGGCGTACACGTACCAGGCATCAAAGGCGGCATCGAAGGTGCCATAGCGCGGTTTATGCCCCAGGCGCACTTCGACCTGGTGCATCAGCGGGAAGAAGTAAGTGAGGTCGCCCTGGTCAAAGGGTTGGGTGAGTTCAGCCAGCACGAACTCGCCCCAGCCAGATACTTTGGTGACGACCAGGCCGGAGCCATAGCCCCCGTAGTATTCACCGACGGCGGCGGTCTGGGCGGCCACGGGATTATGAGTTGGAGTGACAACTTGATTGTGGCGGCGTTTACAGCCGAGTTTGCAATCGGGGTCACCGGAGGGTTGTTTATCTTTGTTGAAGCGGTCGGGGACGTAGGTTTTGGGGTTGTTCTCCTTGACCCAAGCCAGAATGTGTTTGGTGTCGAGCGAGACGCACTCGACCGGGGGCGCTTCACACTCCACCAACTCGGCCAAGAGGAGTTGGACACTACTGGCGAGCAGGAATTGCAGCGCGGCATTGGGCATGCTACGCACCATTTGGGTCAGATGCCGCGGGGTGGGCAGACTGGCCAGGGCATTGAAACCGAGGGGATGATGGGGCGCCGGGTGGAGCGAGAAACCGAGTAGCCATATCAAACCGGGATGCTCGCCGAGGTACTGATGCAGGCCGCTCATCGAAGTCCGACCTTCATGCAGTTTGATCAGCTCAGCGGCGGCAATGGCCCGCAAAGGAATAGTGGGTTGTCGCCAGTTACGCGCCTGCGGGCGTTCGGGCAGGTCACCCCACGGTAAGGGGCCGAGCAGGTCCAGATAGCGCATGGCGGTTGGGCAGTTGCGCACAAAAGCCGGTAGGTGTTGGGGGTGTTGCCAATAAGTGTGCAAATTGGGCTGGTTTTCAGCCTGGGTCGGGGGTAACAGCCTGTCGGGGAGTAGAGGCAGTTGGACTACAATAGGATGGTCGGTCATAGGGTTCTCTCCTAGAGACTAAAAGGGTGGAAGTGACTCCTCCCATTTTAGGCGCGGGCGAGAACCCAACCGACAGCGTAATCATTCAGCAAATGATTACGCTTTTCCAAGTTTTGAGATGCTTTGCCCCAGCTACTCCAAACATCCGAGCGTAATCATTCCCTGAATGCTCCAACCCTCATAAAACGGATAGATAGCGGACGCACGGTCATTACACAAGAGATCGTTGGCACATGCCATCGCCTTGTGAACCTCAACGTTTTGATAAACACCTCGTCGTTGTAGCTGTTGGGTCACTTCTTTAAGAGTGAGAAACCGATAATTGGCAGATTTGAAAACGTCCATCAAGGCATCTAGAACTTCTTTATCTGCCATATCAACCTCCGCCGCATGTCAGAAATAAGGAAACATGGTTCTGAAAACTTAGCCGCAACGGATATAAAACGGCAGAGTCATTGTAGTCCGCTGATGAATACCTGCAAATGTGCTATTGGTCACAATAGTTACATCCGAAACACCCCATACCTCGTCTCCTCCACCGGCGCGTTGTACGAAGCCGCAATCGCCAGCCCCAGGGCACGTCGCGTCTCAACCGGATCAAGAATCCCATCGTCCCACAGCCGCGCAGTGGAATAAAACGGACTGCCTTCGGCTTCGTACTTGTCGAGCGTGGGTTGCTTGAAGGCGGCGGCCTCTTCGGGCGACAGCGGCGGTCTGCCCTCGCGCGACAATTGGTCCTGCTTCACAGTGAGCAGGACGTTGGCCGCTTGCTCGGCTCCCATCACGCTGATGCGGGCGTTGGGCCACATCCACAGGAAGCGCGGCTGATAGGCCCGGCCACACATGCCATAGTTGCCCGCCCCAAAACTGCCGCCAATAATGACGGTGAACTTCGGCACGCGGGCATTGGCCACGGCGTGCACCATCTTGGCCCCGTCTTTGGCGATGCCGCCCGCCTCATACTCTTTGCCCACCATGAAGCCGGTGATGTTTTGCAAAAACAGCAAGGGGATGTTCCGCGCCGAACACAATTCGATGAAGTGCGTCCCCTTCAACGCGCTCTCGCTGAACAGCACCCCGTTGTTGGCGACGATGCCGACGGGAAAGCCTTCAAGGCGGGCAAACCCCGTCACCAGCGTCGTGCCGTAGTTGGCCTTGAACTCGCGCAGTTCGCTCCCATCCACAATCCGTGCAATCACCTCGCGTGCATCATACGCCTCGCGGAACGACTTCGGAATGATCCCGTACAACTCCTCCGCCGGGTACGACGGCTCCACAGGTTGTACGGGCGCACCCATGGGTGCGCCCTGTGCCGGGCCGACACGCAGGTCGGCCCCTACGATTGCACGCCCGCCGCCCAACGTGGCGATGATGTCGCGCACCATCTCCAACGCCTGATCATCATCCTGCGCAAAATGATCAGCCACGCCGGATTGGTGGGTGTGGACCCAAGCGCCGCCCAACTCCTCGGCGGTGACTTCCTCGCCCGTCGCCGCCTTGACCAGTGGCGGCCCCCCCAGAAAAATCGTGCCAGTGTCGCGCACAATCACCGTCTCGTCGCTCATCGCCGGAACGTAGGCCCCGCCCGCCGTGCAACTGCCCATCACCGCCGCAATCTGCGGAATGCCCTTGGCGCTCATCCGCGCTTGATTGTAAAAGATTCGGCCAAAGTGATCGCGGTCAGGGAACACTTCAGCTTGCAAGGGGAGGAAAGCTCCCCCAGAGTCCACAAGATAAATGCAGGGCAGATGATTCTCTTCGGCAATCTCCTGCGCCCGCAAATGTTTCTTCACCGTGATTGGATAATACGTCCCACCCTTCACCGTCGCGTCGTTGGCAATGATCAAACACTCGCGCCCGCTCACCCGCCCGATGCCAGTGACGATCCCGGCTCCGGGAGCGTCGCCGTCGTACATCCCCCACGCCGCCAGCGGGGAGAATTCGAGGAAGGGAGAATTGGGGTCGAGCAGTTTATCAATCCGCTCACGCACAAACAGCTTGCCCTGCGCCTCGTGCCGCCGCCGGTATTTCTCTCCCCCGCCCTGCCGCGCCCCTGCCATCCGCGCCCGTAGTTCTTCGGCCAGCGCCAGGTTGTGATCGGCGTTCTCGTTGAAGAGTTCATCATTTGAATTGATCTGCGACTCGATGATGGTCATCAGTAGTCCCTTTCAGGCATTACGTTTCAGGTTTCACTCAGAGTATAATCCCAATCCCATGACCCTTCGACCCTCCCTCATCGTCCACGGCGGCGCGTGGGACATCCCCGACGTTGAACGCGAACTCTGCCTCAATGGTTGCCACAATGCGGCGCAGGCCGGTTGGGCCATTTTGCAAAAAGGCGGCCCGGCGCTGGAGGCGGTGGAGGCCGCTGTGCACGTCCTCGAAGACGATCCGATTTTCGACGCCGGGATCGGCTCGCACCTCAACGCCGAGGGCGACATCGAAATGGATGCCATCATCATGGACGGCGCGACGCTCAACGTGGGCGCCGTCGCCGCCCTCCGCCGCACTCGCTACCCCATCACCGTCGCCCGCCTGGTCATGGAACACCCGCAACACAATTTTCTGGTCGGGGCTGGGGCCGAGGCCTTCGCCCGCGCCCAGGGTATCCCCGAATTTCCTCAAGACAGTTTGATCACTGAAACCGAACGCGGGCGGTGGCTAAAAGCGAAAGAGGTCAATAAAGAAATCCGGCGGGACTTCTCACACGACACGGTGGGGGCCGTCGCTTTGGACGCGAACGGCCATCTGGCAGTGGCGACCTCCACCGGGGGAACAGCGGACAAACTGCCGGGCCGGGTCGGCGACAGCCCGCTCATCGGCTCCGGGGCCTATGCCGACGACGAAACCGGAGCGGCCTCCGCCACCGGTTGGGGCGAATCGTTGATGAAGATCGTGATCAGTAAAACGGCTTGCGATCTGATCGCCGCCGGAGGCACTGCGCAACAGGCCGCCGAGGGGGCCATCCAACGATTGGCTGAGCGCGTCAACGGACTCGGCGGCCTCATCGTGATCGATCCTCAGGGCAGGGTCGGCTGCGCCTACAACACCCCGCGCATGGCGCGGGCGTGGGTGACATCCGACGGCAACATTGTGGCAGATTTTTAGGCCTATGGCAGCGCAGGCTTCCCAGCCTGTTAGCACAAGCTGGAAGCTTGCGCTACCAATCTTTTTGGAGATTGAGAATGCAACCCAACCCTGACACCCCTTTCAGTTCCGTGATGGGTCTGGGCGCGCTCAAAAGCGAACACTCGCCGGGGAAACGCTCCCGCTGGATCAACCTGATCTTCAGCGGCCTGTTCGTCGCCGTTGGCCCGGTGCTGATGCTAATCGCCCTCTACATCGTCTACGACTATTACACTCGCTACGGCCCCAGCCGCGTGGACGACTCGCCGTTCTGGCTGCCGCTCATTTGCGGCCTCATCGCCATCCCGATTGGCTTATATGGCCTATATAACGCCTGGCGCAACTGGACAGTGGCCGCCGCCCTGTATGAAAACGGATTTGCCTACAATGATCGCAAAGGTCTGCGGCAAGCCAGGTGGGGCGACATTGACGCCGTGTGGCAGAGCATCACCAAGCACTACCGCAACGGCATCTACACCGGCACCACCTATCTCTACACCATTCAAACCCGGGACAAAAACAAAATCACGCTCGACACCAAGTTTCCCCAAATCGAGCAATTGGGCAACGCCATTGTTGAAGGCTCGTTCAACGCCCTGGCCCCGGTTTACTGGACGGCGATGCAAAACGGCCAGCGTCTCACTTTTGGCCCGCTGGCGATAGACACCCAGGGCATCTATTCCGGCAACAAAAGTTTGCAATGGGCGGAGATCAAAGCGATCAAAATTGACAAGGGGAACATCTCGGTGAAGAAAGAGGGCGGCTGGTTCAACTGGGCCAGCGCCACCGTACCCCAAATTCCCAACTTCTTCATTTTCTATTCGCTGATCAAACGTCTCACTACCGTCGAGTGATCCTCGGCAGGTGTTATCGAATTTGTCGTTTCCCGTCTTACTCGCTCAAAGCCCGCGTCCTCGCGGGCGAGCGACGGTGTTTTTCCATCGCCGTCAACCGCGAGGACGCGGTTGAGGAGCGTTTGAAGATAGTCGCTCATACCTCACTATGACTCGCACCCTCCACATCTTTGGCGTCCCGATGGATCTGGGCCAGCGGCGGCGCGGCGTGGACATGGGCCCCAGCGCCATCCGTTATGCCGGCTTGGACAACCGTTTGCGCGCCCTCGGTTATGCCGTCGTTGATCATGGCAACCTCAATGTCCCCCTGCCCGAAAACGAACCGCCCGACTCTTCGCGCGCTCGCCATTTGCACAGCATCGCCGAGGTCTGCCGCGATGTGTACACCAAGGCGCTGGGCGTGCTTCAACAGCACGAGACCGCTGTCTTCCTCGGCGGCGATCATTCGATCAGCATCGGCACGGTCTCGGCGATGGACATGCACGGCGAGAGCGTTGGCGTGATTTGGGTGGACGCGCACGGCGATTTTAATACGCCCGACACGACTCCCTCCGGCAACGTGCATGGCATGGCCCTCGCCGCTCTGTTGGGGCGCGGCCCAAACGAACTGACCGACATTGGCCGCCCCGGAGCCAAGCTCAAATCGTCAGAGGCGGTCGTCATCGGCGCGCGCGACCTCGATCGGGGTGAGCGCGCGGCTTTATCCGAGGCCGGCATACTGGTGCTGACGATGCGCGATATTGACGAGATGGGGACGGCGGCCGCAGCGCACAAGGCGCTGGCGCATGTGAGCGGCAATAGCCGTATTCACATTAGCCTTGACATGGACTCACTCGACCCGCAGGAAGCGCCCGGCGTGGGCACGCCTGTGCCGGGCGGACTGACCTACCGTGAAGCGCATTTGCTGATGGAGATTCTGTCCGACACCGGCAAGGTATCGTCACTCGACATCGTGGAAGTCAACCCCATTCTCGACGAGCGCAACCGCACGGCCAGGTTAGGAGTGGAGTTGGCGGCGTCCCTGTTTGGAAAGCGGATATTTTAGGAATGGGAGATGTGACGCCCTCGGGCGTTCCCTCATCAGCCCTCGTCAGGCAGGCGGCGGCGGACGGGGAATAATTCCAACCGAAGACGTTTTCGCAAAATACCCCATAGGCCCTGCGGCGCAACGAGCATCATCCCAATCGCTACTACGCCCAAGAGGATGAGCGACCAGCCGCCAAAGTTGGAAAGGTATTCGCGGATGGCAAAGAAGACAAGCACGCCGAGGAGGGGGCCTTCCACCGTGCCAATGCCGCCGATGACGACGATGAAGATCATGAAGGCCGTCCACTGCGCGCTGAAGGAGGCCTCTGGCGTAATGCGAAGCACGTTGAGATAAATCAGCCCGCCGACCACGCCGGTACCGAAAGCGCAAATGACGTACACCAGTAGTTTGACGCGGTCGGTATCCACCCCCAGGCTGGCCGCCGCCGTCTCCGAGTCACGAATGGCCGTCAGCCCCAATCCGGCGCGCGAGCGCATCAACCAATACACCAATGCCACCGCGCTCACCCCAATAAAGACGGCCAGCCAATACGTCAGGTCTTCGCGCAGGCCGCGCTCTAGCGCGCCCGCCGCGGCCAGCGTCCGCCCGGAGCCGCCCTTCAGCCAATCGGTGCTGCTCGCCACCAACAGCCGAAACACTTCCGCCACCACCCAGGTGCCAATCGCAAAGTATCCGGCGCGCAATCGAAAGACTAACGCCGCCGTCGGCAAGGCGATGAGGGCGGCCACCACACCGCCCAGAAAGACCGCCAGGAACATGTTGATTTTCAGATCGTCAGCGAATACGATGAGGGCGTAGCCCCCCAACCCAATCCATGCCTGCTGGCCGACGGAGACCATCCCCGCATAGCCCGCCAGCAGATTCCACATCTGCGCCAGCGCCAGCAGGCTGATAAACTCCACCAGCGTCCGCATCAAGTTGGATGACCCCCATAATGGAACCGACAACAAGGCGGCCACGACGAGGACGCTGGTGATGAGCAGAGTGCGCTCAGAGAGGCGGCGGGTTTCCTGAAAGTCTGACGTTGTCATGTATCCCGTGTGCGGGCAAACAGGCCGGTAGGCCGGAAGGCTAGCACCAACAGCGTCACCAGATGCCCGGCCAATTGAAACCACGTCGGATTTAGTTGAGCGCCGATGTTTTGCGCCAACCCCAGGATGATGCCACCGACGAGCGTCCCCCACAGACTGCCCAACCCACCGATGATGACCGACTCAAAAGCGAAGATCAACCGCGCCGGGCCATCGGCGGGAGCAAAGTTGGTGCGGACGCCGAGCAACACCCCGGCCACCGCCACCACCGCCAGCGACAGGCCCATCGCCAGCCCGTAAATCTGTTTGCTGTTGATGCCCATTAATTCCGCCGTCGCCGGATCGTCGGAGGTGGCCCGGAAGGCGCGGCCCGGCGTTGTGCGCGAGAAGAACAATTGCAGGGCCACCAGCAACAACACGGCAACGACGAACGTCATCAGCGGTGCGACGCCAAGGGACACCTCGCCGACGGTGAAACTGGCCGTTTCAATCTGCCCGGCGTCGAGGCCCCGGCTATCGGCGGTGAAGGTGAGGAGGAGCACATTCTGGATAATGACCGAGAGGCCGAAGGTGATGAGGAGTGGCGGCATCAACCCTTTGCCCAGGGTCCGGTTGAGCATGCCCTGCTGTAACAGCATCCCCAGTCCAAACATCAGCGGGGCCACAATCAACACATTGAGAAACGGCGAGAGGCCCAGCATCTGCCCGGCCACCAGCGCCAGATAGGCGGCGACGACGATGAAATCGCCGTGCGCCAGATTCACCAGCCGCATCACGCCGAAGATCAGCGACAGGCCGGTGCCGTACAGCGCGTACAACCCGCCGAGGAGGATGCCTTGGAGGACGATGTTAACCCATTGCATAGCAGTTAGAAGAGAAGATCAAATTTCGTCACATCCCAAAATATGCTTTCGAAATCGCCTCGTGACTCAACTCTGACGGTTTGCCCTGCAAACTGACCTTGCCCTCCAACAAACAATACACCCGGTCGGCGGCTTGCAGACTGCGCGAAACGTCCTGCTCAACCAAAATGAGGCTGGCGCCGGCCTCGGCGATAAGGCGCACAATGCGATACAGTTCCTTCACCACCAGCGGCGCCAGGCCCAGCGAAATCTCATCCATCAAAATCAAATCGGGGTTGCTCATCAGCGCCCGGCCAATAGCCAGCATTTGTTGCTGTCCGCCGGAGAGCGTGGTGCCCGGCAGGCGCGCGCGTTCCTTCAGCGGCGGGAACAAATCATAGATGGCGTCGAGCGTCCAGCGCCCGGCCCGCCGCGTGTACGCGCCGATGGTCAGATTTTCTTCCACCGTCAGGCTGGGAAAAATTTTGCGGCCCTCCGGCACCATCGCGATGCCGCGTCGGGCCAGCGCGTAGGCGGGCTGGCCGATGATGGGGTCGCCGCGGTAAGTGATTTGGCCGCGCGCGGGCGCGAGCATCCCGGCGATGGCGCGCAGGAGCGTGGTCTTGCCCGCCCCGTTCGCGCCGATGATGGCGACGGTTTCACCGGCGTTCACCTCCAGGCTCACGCCGAACAAGGCCTGAAACTCACCGTAGAAGACTTCGACATTGGAGACTGCGAGCGCGGTCATGTTTGCGGCATCATGACGCCCGCTGTAAGCGAAGCGCCGGCGTCTCATTCGATTCCAAGATAGATTTCCTGAAACGCTTTGCTGGCCAGAATGGCTTGCGGCTCGGCCTCGGCGAGTTTGGTGCCAAAGTTGATGGCCAGGATGCGGTCAACCGCCGAGGCCAGCGCGTGGACGATGTGCTCAATCCAGATGAGGGTCGTGCCGCGCGCGCGCAGGTCGCGGATGACGGCCAACATCTCCTGCACTTCAGGCTCGGTCAGGCCGCCGCCGATTTCGTCCAGCAGAATCAATTTGGGTTGCGTCGCCAACGCGCGGGCCAACTCCAGCCGTTTGCGGTCCAGCAGTCGAAGGTTCCCGGCCACTTCATCGCGCTTTTCAATGAGGCCCGTTTGCTCTAGCACCGTGCGGCAGAGTTGATGCGCCCGCTGGTCAGCGCGGCTACTGAAAATCGCGCCGACCAAGACATTTTCGTACACCGTCATCCCGGTGAAGGGGCGCGGGATTTGATAGATGCGGCCAATGCCGAGATGACAACGTTTGTGCGCGGGGAGGGCAGTGATGTCCTGTCCGTCAAAAAAAATTCGGCCCGACGACGGGGCCATGTCACCCGCAATCAGGTTAAGCATCGTCGTCTTGCCCGCGCCATTGGGGCCGAGCACGCCCAGGGCCTCGCCCGTTTGCAAGTTGAGCGAGAGCTGATTCAGGATGAGCAGGCCGCCGATGGATTTTGAGACTTCGCGCAGTTCGAGCAGGGGCGGCATCAAGCGGGTTCCAGAACGAAGTCGTAGTTCACAGTATAGAAGGGGGTAGTCACTCCGTGTTGTCCGGCCTCATTGGCGGAGTCGTGGCGCACAAAGTCTACCACCAATGAATCGCGCACGCCAAACACGGCATCTGAGTCGAGATAAGGATCGCCGTCTACGAACAGTTCCGTCGTCAGCGGTTTGTAACCAGCGGCGGCGGCGATGAAGTGGATGTGCGCCGGGCGATAGGGATGGCGGCCCACCGCCATCAGCATTTTGCCCACTGGCCCATCGGTGGGGATGGGGTAGTAAGCGGGCTTGAGGGTGCGGAAAGTGTAGCGGCCCTCGGCATCGGCGCGGAAGCGGCCCCGCAGGTTGAGGGGTGCGTCGGGCAGTTGCACATCGTAAAACCCTTCACTGTCCGATTGCCAGACATCGAGCAGAGCGTTGGCCAGCGGTACGCCGCCCGGCGCGAACACGCGCCCCGACACAATGACGGTCTCCCCCGGAGTCTCTCCGGCGATGCTGGCCCCCAGCGGCAGATCAGGCGCGCCATCCCGATAAAATGGGCCGAAGATGGTGTATTCGGTCATGCCCTCCGGCTTGCGGTGGTTGATGAGGTCTTTGGTCGTCGTCGCGCCCAGTGTATCGGAGAGCAAGATAAATTCCTGCCGCTTGTCGTCGCACATCTGGCCGGTGGCAGTGAGGAATTGAATGCCCGCCATCCACTCGGTCTCAGTCAGGTTCACGTCTTTAATGAAGGCGTGCAGGTGCTTGACCAGGCTGGTCAGGATGGCTTTAATGCGCGCATCTTTGGCGTTGGCAAAAGTGTTGATGACAATATCCGTGATGTTGTGTTCGGTGAGATTACGCATGGATTAGCCTCGCAGGGGCAGACCGTGCAAACTTTTGGTTTGCCGGTGTCTGCCTATGTTGGGGACGAACACGCGGGTTTGCCCTTGCCACGCCGCGCGAAAGAGGGACTCGGCCTCCGCCAGCCAAAGCCCGTCACCGTCTCGCCCACTTTCGCCAACGCGCCCACGCCGAAGATTATTTGTCCGGCGTGGGCGGTATAAGTCAATGAAGTCATCAGGCGACCCTAAGGATCATAAAGACCCTTAGGGTCTGAAACGGGCGTAGTCTCATCATGCGCCCTGATTTAACCACGGATACCGGTCAACATCCTTGCCGGCGTAGTCGGGATCGAGATAAATGAAACAGCGCTGGATGAGCCAGTCGCGAATCTCGAACACGTCGCACCAGCGCCCGGCCCCCCACTCGGGCACACCGGCGCGCCACGGCCCATCACGATGCTCACCGTGGCTGGCACCCTCGCAGACGACCAGGTCGCTGCCCGAGAAGATCCAATTGAAATGCGAGTAATGATGAACAATACTCTTGAGTGTCCCCCCGACATCGCCGAAGAGTTTGCCGATCTGATCCTTGCCGGTTGCAAGACCCCACTTCGGGAAATACACCTGGGCGTCGGCGGCGAACAGATCGAGGATCGAGCCGCCCGACGAGGTGACGCCGCCGTTGTCAAACGCCTTAAGATATTCCAGTGCTACTGACTTGCGTTGCTCGTCGGTCATTGTCAGTTTGGTGAGTGCCATGAGATGCTCCTTGTTGATATTTTCGGGATTGTCCTGAGAGCAGACCTGAAACGCGCGGGATATTATCCACCCCACGTCATCAGTTTGGTCGTGCCGCCGGTCGGGATGTTGGGCGCGGTGGCGTTGGAGGTGATGGCTAACTCAAACGGATGGGCGCTACCCTTATTCCACTGCCCGCCCACCAGCGGAGTCTTGGCCACATTTGGCACCGGGCCGCTGGCCCACGAGACATTGCCTACGATGGTGTCGAGGCTGGTGGCCTTGATGGCGGCCGCAATCGTGGCTTTGTCGTCCACGTTACCGGCGCGCTTCAATGCATCCGCGGCCACCTCGAACAAGGCATGGACAAAGCCGATAGGTTGCGTCCATTGCTTCTTGGCGTCGGTCTCGTAGGCGCTGCTGAGGTCTTTGGCGCTGACCCCGGTGAGCGAGGACTTAAATGGATGGCTCGGCGTCCACCAGATTTCGGTGGTCAGGCCGTCGCCCAGATTGCCACTGATGCCTTCGACGACGGCGGGGAAGAGCGCGGCCTTGCCCACCGTAAACATCTTGGGCTTGAAGCCTTGTTGAGCGGCCTGAGTCAGGAACGTGCCGAGGTCGGGCGGGATCATCACCCCGGTGACGATCTCCACGCCCTTCTCCTTGAACAGCGAAATCTCAGCCGAGAAATCATCCTTGAGATTCTCGTAGCGGCCCGGGTCCACGATGGTGTAGCCCGCCGCCTGCAATGCGGGCGGGAAGCCCACCTCGGGACTGCTCCACGCCAGCCCGTCACCGTCGTTGGGCCACATGCCGCCAATCACCTTGTTGGTGCTTTGCGAATTCCACATATTGAGGAAGACGCCGATGATGTCCTCCAGGCCCCAGAAGAAGTGATAGGTCCACTTGAACTCGGTCGTGCCGGGGACGCCGCCTCGGCCAATGAACCAGGGCTGCCAGGGGGCGACAGTGGAGATGCAGGGCACGCCATTCACCTCGCACTGGTCGGAGACCGGGTTGGTGGTTTCGGGTGTGGAGGCGACCACCATCAGGTCAATGCCGTCTTGCAGAATCAAATCTGCCGCCACCTCCGCCGCGCGGTTGGGGTCGGACTGGCTATCCTTCACCAGAATTTCGATGGGGTGAGTCTTGTCGCCGATCTTGAGTCCGGCCTCGAACACTTTGCGGACGCCAGCGAGGATGAAATTGTCGGCTTCACCAAAGGCGGCGATGGGGCCTGTCTGCGGGCTGACGTAGCCAATCTTGATCGCCCGGCCTGAGGCCGCGCCGCCCCCCGCCCCGGCGCCGCAGGCATTAAGGGCCAGCCCCGCCGCCGTGGTGGCCGACAACTTTAGAAATTGGCGGCGTGAAATATGAATACGTTTGGTCATGGGTCTCCTCCGTATGACTTTATAAGGTGTTGATGGTGAACAACGAGAAATCGTCTTCCGGCCATGTCGCGGGTTTGAGCCGCTCCACATCCAGTTGCCGGTATTGACCGGAGTAAAACAACAGCGGGCGGGCCTCGCGCCACTCCAGAAATTCCACCTGCCCGATATACAACGTGTGGTCGCCCGCCAAGTGCGCCTCCACGAGGCGTGCCACCAAATGCGCGGCCGCCCCCTCAATCACTGGTATGTTGTGTTTGCGGATAAACGAGACCTCCAAGCCCTCCACCTTGCGCCCGGCAAAGTGATTGCTTAATGGTTGCTGGTCTTCGGCCAGGATACTCACCCCGTAGCGCCCGCTGTTCGGTAGGACGCGGTGCATGTGGGCGCGATGATCCATCGAGACGAGGATAAGCGGCGGATTGAGCGACACGGACACGAAGGCGTTGGCCGTCATCC
>Ga0247727_10007555_pt1 | contig 20648 bp, 20 predicted proteins | sample WisWelCaveWW1625_FD_202498 | JGI IMG/M metagenome (GOLD analysis project Ga0247727, IMG submission 202498) | Biofilm microbial communities from Wishing Well Cave, Virginia, United States - WW16-25 | ecosystem: Environmental > Aquatic > Deep subsurface > Groundwater > Cave microbial mat | place... | reverse complement strand
AAAGGAAAGGCCGTCAGAGCCTGGGGGCAGATGTTCTGCGAGATGGTGAACTGGTCTTTCACGTCCATTTTGACGGATCGGACGGGAAGTGCTCGATCAGGAATCTTCCCTTTCAGAACTGCGTTCTCCTGCTTGATTGGGAGCTGCTTGTAACGGGCGGTTACTCGCACTTGTCAGACTTGCGGAAAACCAACCAATAGCAGTGCTGGCGGCGGCTGTGGTGGGCGACCTTCCACTTTGGGTCGATAATCGGGCCTTTGCGGACTTTGATGATGCAGTCGCAGGCTCGGAACCCTACGGCCGACGCCGCCTGGATCAGTTCCATGTGCGCCCACTGGTACTGATGATCGTGAATGTAATCGGTGATCTTGCAGAGCAGGATGCCCTCGGGCTGCAGCACACGGTGGGCCTCGCGCACGAATGCTGGGTAGAGGTGGGAGAAGCTGTAGCCGTGCTCTTTGGGAGAGCGTAAACCCAGGCCGAAACGGGTATTGAAGTCCTTCTGCTTGTCCTTCCCTTGGTTGGGAATGTGGGGCGGATCGTAAACGATCACATCGAAGCTCTTGGAGCCGAATGGCATGGCGGTATTGTCACCAACTATCGAAGGCCGGTGGGAGTGTTCGATGTCCAGGCCTACGATCTTGCGACTGCTGCCCCGCCAAAAGCGGCCACCATTAACCGTGGCATCAAGGATTCGCTTGGGCCGTTTGCGGGGGTAGAAGGCGAGCAGCCGTTCGATCAACTCGGAGTCTTCGCCGGCCCAGACCGAAGGTAGAGGTTTGTAGTTCGGGGTCACCACGAGTCGGCGCTTGTCCCCCGTCTTCCCAGCGCCCGGGCTCGGCCAGAGTTTCGCTTGGTGCACTCAACTGAATGATAAGATGGGGCTGGCCGAATTACAAGCGCCCCTGGGGGGCGATCAACCCGCTCTTAGCGCACCACCCATGACCCGGCAAGCGCTGCCTCCTGTCAGGGGTGGGGTAGAATTGGGTCATGACGCGAGAGTTTGACGTGGTCGTGGAGCGGGATGAAGGCGGCTACTACGTGGCGTCCGTCCCTGCCCTACGCGGTTGCCACACACAGGCGAAGTCCCTCGACGAGCTGATGTCCCGTGTCCAAGAGGCTATCGAGTTGTGCTTGGAGGTCGAGGGCGAGCCGGCTCGGACGCCGGCTATCTGCTAGAGTACTTGCAGTTGAGAACTTGGTGCAAATGAGTCAACTTCAAGAAGGGGCCGCGAATGAACGCGAATGCCCGGATGGTATTCGCGTTGATTCGCGTTCATTCGCGGCTATACTTCTTGGCTAGGATCTCCCCATGCACACACACCATTCACGTCGTGACTTTTTCTCCCGGCTCCTGGGTGGGACGCTGGCCGGGGCCTCGGCGCTCGAGATCGGCTTTTACCGAGCCGCCTGGGCCCGGGCCCAGGGGCCGGCGCCCGCTCCCCAGTTGTTCGACATCGAGCCGGTCGCCGACGGCGTCTTCTGCGCCGTCTCCCGCGCCCAGGCCCTCATCAACTGCAACGCCGCCATCTTTATCAACTCCCAGGACGTGGTAGTCGTCGACAGCCACTCGAAACCCTCGGGGGCCGCCGCCCTGGTGGCCCAAGTCCGAAAGATAACCACCAAGCCGGTCCGCTACGTGGTCAACTCCCATTTCCACTGGGACCACATGCAGGGCAACGCCGCCTACAAGGCGGGCGGCAACAAGGTCGATTTCGTGGCCAGCGAGCCGACCAAGCGGCTCATGGCCGACGAGACCCAGAAACGCCTCCAGGCCCAACTCGAGGGCCTCCCCAAGGAGATCGAGACCCTCAAGACGCGCCTGGCGAAGGCCACCGCCGCGGCCGAGAAGACTTTCTGCCAGGAGCAGATCCGGCAGCTGGAGGCCTACCTGGCCGAGATGAAGAGCTTCCAGCTCGAGCTGCCAACCATCGCCTTCGCCAAGTCGCACGTCATCAAGGACCGCGCCGGCGACCTGCACGTGGAGTTTCACGGCCGTGCCCACACCGGCGGCGACGTGGTGGTCTTCTGCCCCCAGAAGCGCGTGGTCGCCACCGGCGACATGATCCACGGCTTCCTGCCCTACGCCGCCGATTCCTATCCCAAGTCCTGGCCCAAGACCATCGACTCGGTGGCCGGTCGGGCTTTCGACAAGATCCTGCCCGGCCATGGCCCGGTCCACCAGGACCGCCTCCGCATGACCAACCTGCGCAACTACATCGAGGAGGTGACCGGGCGCATCGAAGAGGGCAAGAAGGCGGGTAGGACCATCACCGAGTTGCAAAAGACCATCACGGTGGCCTCGCTCAAGACTCTGCAAGCGGACGGCTATAGCAAGTACCTGGGAGACAATCTCTACCGGTACCGCCCCAACTACGGCCCGGCGGGTCCCCTTCAGGACGGGGTCAACAGCAACATCGAGCACGTCTATAACACTCTGGAGCGCGTCTGAACGGGCGAGCCAGCAAAGTCCTGCTGCTGGCTGGTTTGCTGGCCGCGACGCTCGCCGCGACGCTGGGCGCCGCGGACTGGCCCCAGTTTCGCGGCCCCACCGGGCAGGGCCTCTCCGCCGAAACCGGCCTGGCGCTCACCTGGAGCGAGAAACAGAACGTTCGATGGAAGACCCGTATCCACGGCCGGGGTTGGTCTTCGCCTTCCATCCTCGCCGGACGCATTTGGCTGACCACGGCCACCGACTCCGGCAGGTCATTGCGCGCCATTGCCGTGGACGCCGAATCCGGCAAGATCACCCGAGACATCGAGGCCTTCCGGCTGCCCGACCCCGTCTCGATCCATGAAAAGAACAGCCACGCCTCGCCGACCGCGGTGCTGGAAGACGATCGGGTGTACGTCCATTACGGGAGCCAGGGAACAGCGTGCCTGACCGCTTCGGGTGAGCCAGTGTGGAAGACGCGCCTCGACTACGCCCAGGGACACGGGTCGGGCGGCTCCCCGGTCCTCTACCGCGATCTGCTGCTGCTGGCCTGCGACGGCACCGACGTTCAGTATGTCGTGGGGCTCGAGAAGACCACCGGCAAAGTGCGCTGGCGGCGGGATCGGGCCGGCCTGATGGCCTTCTCGACGCCCCTGGTGGTCGAGACCGGCGACGGCCACCAGCTCATCAGCACCGGCGGCCGGCGGACAATCTCTTACGAACCTGGCGCCGGGCGGGAGCTCTGGTCGGTTTCCTACGGCGATGGATTCTCGAACGTGCCCCGGCCCGTCTTCGCCCACAACCTGGTATATCTGTGCACCGGGTTCTACCAGCCGGAACTGCTGGCGGTGCGGCTGGGCGGCAGCGTGGCCTGGCGAAACGGACGCTCGGTGCCACTCACCTCTTCCCCCATCGTGGTGGGCAACGAGATCTACATGGTGAGTGACAACGGGATCGCCTCCTGCCTGGACGCCCGCAGCGGGCGCGAGCACTGGCGGCAGCGCCTGGGTGGGAGCTTCTCGGCTTCGCCGGTCTACGCCGGCGGCCGCCTTTACTTCACCAGCGAGGACGGCGAAACCACGGTACTCGAGCCGGGGCCGCTGTTCCGCCGCCTGGCAGTGAACAGCTTGGACGGGAGGTTTCTGGCCTCCCCGGCCGTTTCGGGCGGGGCGCTTTACCTGCGCAGCGATCAGCACCTCTACCGGATCGAATGAAGGCGGACGTTCACTCCCGGTTATGGATCCGGACGCGGAACAGCGGCTTGGAGCGCTCGGCGGTCTCCTGCTCGTAGGTCTGCTCGGTCCGCGCGGGATCGTAATCGCGCCACAACCACGCCAGGACTTCGGGCAGCTCGGCGTTGCCGTAAGCGGTCGAGTGGGTACCGCCGCCGAAGCTGAAGTGGAAGTCGTAGCCGCGCATCTTGAGGGAGTTGGCCAGCTGGATGTTCTGGAGCGGCCAACTGCCGTGGTTGTTCTCCAGGTCCTCGGAGCCGTCGTCGAGCCAGACGCGAATGTTGCGCTTGGGCTCCTTGCGCACCTTGAAGGGGTAGACGTTGCCGCCGTCCAGCTCTCCGGGCTTCCACTGGATGCTGGTGAAGCTGCCGATGCGCGACAGCACCCGGCTGAACTGGTCGGGCTGGTGCCAGGCGACGTTGAAGGCGCAGATACCGCCGGAAGACTGGCCGGCAATGCCGCGGCTGTAGCCGTCGCGGCGAAGGTTATAGCGCGAGGCGACCTCGGCGAGCAGCTCGTCGCGCAGGAAGCGGGCGTAGCGGTCGTTCACGGTGTCGTAGAGGATGCTGCGCATGGCGCGCTGCCCGATCATGCCGGGCGCGATCAGCACCTGGATCGTCACCGGGATCTTCTTCTGGTGGATGAGGTTGTCGATGACATTGAGGAGACGCGAGGCGCCGTCGCGGGCCACGAAGCCCTGGCCGTCCTGCCACACCATCAGGGCCGCCGGCGTCGCCGGGTCGTATGGGGCCGGCGCGTAGACCCAGTAGTCGCTGGTCATCCCCTCGTAGATCTTGCTGGTGTGGACCATCTTCTCGGTGATCTTGCCCTGCCCAACGCCGGGCTTGGGGTAGGAGTCAGGGCCGTAGGCGGCGACGTCGTTGCGGCCGCCGGCGCGCGCCCCGTCGACCACATAGTGAAACCTGTGAGAGGTTCCGGTCCCCAGCCGGCCGGCATGGAACCAGATCTTGGTGCCGGTGATCAGGCGCATGGTGCCGAGGGGCAGATCGTCAACGAACAGGGAGGGGTGTTTCCCGGACAGGTACGCCCAGATAAAGTCCGGCCCCTCGCCGGCGACGGCGGCGCCCTTCTGGATCTCGGCTTCGCCCAGGGTGGCGACCAGGGCCTCCCGGAAGCGGGTGGAGTTGGGCTCCGAGCGCGCCATCTCGAGCAGCCGGGGAACCGGCACTTTCTGCGCCGCCAATGCGCCGGCGCAAACAACCAGCAGCCAAACAGCTCGCATCGTCATTACCTCACTGTGGCGGTGGCACCGGCCGCGCCGAGTATGCCAGAATGGCTCGCAGCACGGCGGTCCCCATGAAATGCCGCTTTTTCATCACCGGCAGTGTAGCACTGATGGCCGCCAGCCTGGCGGCCCAGACGCGGCTCCAGGTCACGGTGTTCGACCGCCGGAGCGGCGAGCCGGTCGCGGACCTGAAGGCCTCGAGCTTCACGGTGTTCGACGACCGCACCCAGCGGCAGGTCCAGGCCGCCGAGTTCAGCAAGGTGACGCTCGACCTCATGCTGCTGATCGACACCAGCCTGGTCGGCCAAACCGTCTATCCCCTCTCGGAGGCCTTCATCGCCGGCCTGGAGGAAAAAGAGCAGATGGCGCTGGTGGCCTTTTCGAGCACCGCCGACCTGATCCAGGATTTCACCTCCAGCAAAGAGCTGCTGCGTAAGGCGGCGCGGCAAGTGAAATACGGCAACGCCCCCCGGGTGGTGGACGCGCTCTACGCCGCCGCCGGCGAGGGCTTCCAGAACACCGTGGGGCGCAAGGTGGTGGTGATCCTGTCTGCCGGAGTGGAGGGATCCAGCCGAACGCCGGAGCGCGAGGTCCTGAAGATCTGCCGCAACAACCAGGTGTCGATTTTTCCAGTCTACGTGATGGGGGCGGAGCGAAGCCTGTTCGAGAAGCTGGCGCGGGAGAGCGGCGGGGCCTTCTTCTCGGCCCGCGATCTGAAACTATCCCCGGCCAAGCTGGCCGAGCGGGTCTACACGGTGCTGCGCGGCCGATACGTTCTCACCCTGGCAGGCAACCAGGCGCTGGGCGACCGGGTGAAGGTGGAGGTCAGCAGCCCCGATCCGGCCCGGAGGTTGTGGGCCTCCGGGATGGCGGTGGACTAGGGCGGCCCTAGCTGCTAGCCCGGGGCCGCTTCCATGAAGTAATACCCGATCATGTGACAGATGTGCAGGTGGGCGTCCTCGATGCGGCCCATGTGGGGCTCCGGGACGTGGATCGACAGCTTCACGAGCTGGGCCAGGCGGCCGCCGTCGCGGCCCGACAGGCCAATGGTCGAGCAGCCGGCGGAGTTGGCGTACTCGACGGCTCGCAGCACGTTGGGGGAGTTGCCGCTGCCGCTGATGGCGATCAGCACGTCGCCCGGGGCGGCGAAGTTGCGCAACTGCTCGACGAAGACGTGGTCATAGCCGACGTCGTTCGCGTAGGCAGTAATGGTAGGGAGACCATCGGTGAGGGCCTGGATGCGGAAGCGGCTCTGGCGGCCGTAGCTGGCGCCCTTCACCATGTCACACACGAAATGGGAGGCCGTCGCCGCGCTGCCGCCGTTGCCACACACGAAGATGGCGCGCCCCTCCTGGCGGGCCCCAGCCAGCACTTGAATCGCTTCCTCCACCTTGTCCAGCGGGATGGACTCCAGGGTCTGGCGCAGCCTGGTCCGGTACTGTTCGGCAAAGCTCATGACGCCAGACTCTCCCGGGCCAGGGTGAAGGCCCCCCACAGAACCGAATCATCCCCCAGGGCCGCCGGCCGAACCTCCACGCGGACAGGGAGCGAGGCGGGAATCTGCCTCCCTAGCTCGGCTCCCAGCTCGTCGAACAGCCCGGCCCCGGCCTTGCTGAGGCCGCCGCCAATCACCATCCGCTCGGGGTTGAACAGCATCATGGCGCAACGCAGGCCCCGCGCCAGATCCGGCACGTAGGTGGCGCGGAATGCCGGGTCCCCCAACAGCTCAACCGCCGGACGTCCCGTGCGGGCCTCGATGGCCCGGCCCGAGCACAGCGCCTCGAAACATCCCCGGGCGCCACAGCTGCATTCCGGACCCTCCCTTTCGAGCGGGAGGTGGCCCAACTCGCCCGCCAGCGAATCGGCCCCGTGGATGATTCTACCATCCAGCAACAACCCCGCCCCGATGCCGGTCGACAACGTCACGTAGAGCAGCGACGACGCGCCGGCGCCGGCTCCGGCGGCGTATTCGCCCAGCGCCCCCAGGTTGGCGTCATTGTCCATGCGGCACGGGATCCCCAGGGCGTCTTCCAGCATCCGGGCCAGCGGGAAGTTCTGCCAGCCGCCGACGTGCATGGAGCGGCCCACGCGCTGCGCCGCAAAGTCGACCGGGCCGCCGAAACCGATCCCGCAGGCGCCCAGACCGACCTGGCGTCCCCACTGCCCAGCCACCCGGCCGAGCCGTTCGACCATCCACGCTCGGCCGCCGGCGACGTCGGTAGGATTGGTTTCGCGGCGCACCATGCGCCCCTCTTCGAAAATGGCCAGGGAGTGCTTGGTGCCCCCGATGTCGATGGCCAGAACGGCCATGGCTCAGTTCCGGGCCACGGCCGCTTTGGCCAGGATCTCATCGGGGCTGGCGGTGCCGGTACCCTCCTTCATGATGGTGATCGAGGAAACCAGGTTGCCGAAGCGGATGGCGGTGGCGAAATCGCTGGTGGCCTTCAGGGCCAGGGCGAAACCCGCGGCGAAGCTGTCCCCGGCGCCGCAGATGTCCACCGGGTTGGGGACCCGCTCGCAGGGCAGCAGGTGCTCGACCCCATCATCCACCAGCAACACGCCGCTGTCGCCCTGGGTGATCACCAGGGGACGCGGCCCGATGGCACACTGCAGCCGTCCCAGGTCCACTTCGCCGAACAGGCGGCGGCTGGCGGCCTCGGCTTCCTCCCGGTTGGGCTTCGCCACCACGCTGCGGAACAGCTCGATCCGCTGGCGCGAATCCGCGACCACCACCTTGTGCGGGTAGCGCTCGGCCACGTCGTTGATCAGATCCCGAAACAGCGCCGTGATCACCCCGCCCTGCTCCGTCTCGGCCTGGTCGGATACCAGAATGACGTCAAACTGCTGGAAGTGGGCGTTGAAATTGGCGATCAGCTGGTTCTCCACATCGCCGGGCAGCGGCTTGTTGTTGATGAAGTCGCAGCGCGCCAGGTCCTCCACGCCGCTGTAAACGTTCAGCAACTTCGTGTAAGTAAAGGTCTGGACCTCCCGGGAGGCCACCAGCAGGTTGTACTCGATGCCGCGCTCCGCGAGCGCCCTCTCCAACTCGAAGCCGAAACCGTCCTGGCCGATGGCCCCCAGGACCGACACCCGCCCGGCCCCCAAGCTCACCAGGTTGTTGGCGATGGTGCCGCCGGCGCCCGGGGTGACCTCCGTCGAAACCACTCCCACGCGCGGGAGGCCGGTTTCCCGGGAGGGCTCCGCTTCGGTCGGATCGTAGTGGCACCAGCGGTCCAGGCAGATGTCGCCGGCCACCAGCACCCGCAGGCCGGTGAAACGAACCAGCAAGTCCGAGAGACTCACGGGCCGGCCTCCTGGGCCAGCGCCCGGCGCAGGGCCGGCGCCGTCGCCCGGTGATCCCCGCAAAAATACAGGCTCTCGCCTCCGTCCGCCACCGTCCGCACCAGCATGGTCTTGTGCGGCCGGTAGTAGTAGCCGGGGTCAGTCTTGGGCAGTTCCTCGTGATAGTTACCAGCGATCGGCACGAGGTCGAACACCGCCGTCAGGAAATGACAGATGCGGCGGCCCTGCTGGTGCGCCACGTTGCGCGCCATCGAGAGCGCCTTCAGGTAGACCTCCGGGCCCATGATCGCCGAACCGAAGCATAGCATCACGCCGCCTTCCAGGTTCTCGACCGCCCGGGTGAAGATCAGAAAGTCGCGGTAGCTGGCCTTGCCCAGCGCCGCCCCGTCGCAGTTGGGGTGCTGGTGGATGATGTCGTAGCCGACCCCCACGTGAACCGTGGCCGGCACGCCGGCACGCCAGGCGGCTGCGAAGACGCTGGCGTCCCGATAAGGGAAATCACTCTCGGCGATGCGCCGGCCGACGTTTTCCCCCAGGCCCAGATCGCAGGCGGCGGCCTCCGCGATCCACTCGTTCAGCTCCCCGGTCTCGCGCCACAAACCGAACTCGCCGGACCGGATGTAGCGCGCCACGCTCTCGGTGGAAGCCCCGACCCGCGCCAGCTCGTAGTCGTGAATGGCGCCTGCGCCGTTGAAGGCCAGGTGCGTCAGCCAGCCCTGCTCGATCAGGTCGATCAGGTGCAGCGAGGCCCCCACCTTCAGCACGTGGGCCCCCAGCATCAGGATGCGGGCCGCGCCGCGGCGCCGGGCCTCGGCCATTCGGTCGGCCACCACCGCGAGTTGCCGGTGATCGAAGCTTTGCTCCCCGGCTTCGAGCGGCAGCATCCCGCCGATCTCGAAGTCGTGGACGCGCTCCGCCAAAGCCTTGATCCGGAGCTGGCTGCGATCGAAGATCGGGTACCTGGATCTCATGGGGGAAACAGGGCGGCCATCAGCTCATCGTAGCAATTGTAATTCGGGATGATCCAATCGGCCCCCGAAGCAGCCAGCCGCCGCCGCTTGGTTTCGTCTATTTGAACGCACAGGGGCTCGTCGGTGGCCAACCCGACTGCGGCGCCGCCCACTTCCTTGATGTTCTCGATCTCGACGTAGCCGTCGCCGAAACCCAGGAACTCGCTGCCCCGGTATTCGCTTTCCCGGATGATTCGCTCGATCAGGATCTTTTTCGAGAAGCTCCGGTAGTCGTCGAGCGCCCCGAAGACCCCTCCGTCGAAGTAGTGATCCACCTGGAGCAGCCGCGCTTCCTCCCTCATGTAGGGCTGATCGGTGCCGCTGGCCAGGTACATTTTCAGGCCGCGCCGGCGCAGGGCCTCCAGCAGCCGCCGGCCGCCCGGCACGATCATCTCGTCGGGCGCCATCCGTCCGCGACCGAGCCCCTCCAGCCGCCCCGCGATCAGCCCGTCCAGCCGCTGGTAGTAGAGGCGCTTGTAGGCCAGCGGCTCCAGCGGCTTGCCGCCGCGCAGCTCGATCTGCCGGCACAGCTCGATCATCTGGTACATGGTCTGCCGGCCTGTCAGGCGTCCCACGTATTCCTCGACCAGCGACCGCAGCTCGGCCTCCGGCTCGCCGGTCTGGAGCTCCAGCAGGATCTCCACCATCATCGGCGTCATGACCTCGACCCAGCCGGAGCGGATCAGCGAAACGGTGCCGTCGAAATCGAACAGCGCCACGCGGGCCTGTGAGGCGTTGGCCGCCGGGTGAAGGTATTCTATCGACATTCAGAGCTGGGCCGGCCGGTCAACACCAGGTCGTCGAAGTCGCCGGTCTCGTTGAACGAGCCCAGCCCGATGCGGCCGAAGCGGAAGGCGCCGTCGATGTGGCGGAACCGGGGCTTGGAGTCCTGGCCGACCCACAGTTCCATCAGCCCGCTGGCGGCGTTGCGCACCACCCGGATCTGCTGCCACTTCAGGTCGGGCAGCGCCGGCGGCGACCCCTGGCCCGCTATCCGGAACCGCTCCCCGCCGTCTACCTTGAACAGTCCGTTGTGCACCTGGTGCTCGCCCGAGTCCGCCGACAGGTGAGCGTAGTAGAAGTGCAGGGTGTCCTGGTAGCCAAAGGTGATCAGCATGCTCTTGCCCGCGCGGCGCACCTTCACCCGCAGGTCGAAGTCGCTCACGCAGAGGTCCTGGCGCAAGGCGTAGGTCAGCGGGCGTCGCGGCTCGCCTATCAGCCCCGGCTTCCACAGGCGCAAGAAACGGTTGCCGCTCTCCGAGGCGCCCTCCGAAGCGCCCTCCGAGGCAATGGTCCAGTGATCCGGCGACGGCAGGCTCCAGGCGGACAGATCTTTGTCCTCGAAGTCGACCGCCAGGCGGACCTCGCCGGCGGCCAGCGCCAGCAGGACTGCGAAGGGGAACATAAACACTTTTGTAGCATGTGATACCCCCCAGTTGCCATGCGTACCATCACTGGGGTGCCGGCTGCTGGCCGCCCCACTTGGCCGCGGGCCGCTCCCTGGTCGGAGATCCGACCCTCTGGGGGCGCGATGAACCGCTCGACTGGGGTCTCCTGAAAACCGCCACCCGTCTTCGCCTGGATGATGAAAAGATCCAGTGTGATGTTCTTCTTGAGATGACTGTAGTCTTGCAGTTGCTCAAGTTCAGGCTTCAGCCCACGCCAGGGCCGGAGCGGCCTCCGGCCACCCCGGCCGCACAGGCAGGAATGCCTGTGTTATAGCCTCCGAACCCGGCAGAAACCTTCCTCCAGCCGGGGCGGCTGGAACCGGGCCGCCAGCTTCTGCATGGCCTCTTCAGGGACGCGCCGGCGGCGGCGCCGGTTGCGCTCCAGGCAGACAGCCAGAGGCGCGTCGAACCAAAGGACCTCGATGTCGCAGCCGAACTTCCGGGCGATCTGGAGGTAGTGGCGGCGCTCCGAGCGGGTCAGATTGGTGGCATCCACATACGTCACCGGGCGGCCCAGACGGAGTCGCAGGCGCAGCAGATGGCGCAAGGCGAGAAAGATCCAGTTCTGGAAGCGCTGCTCGGCGGGGTCGTCGGTCAGGATCTGGCGCAGCCCGTCGCTGGATAGCGGGGTGATGCCGCGGCGCTCGAACCAGGTCGACTTGCCGGAACCCGGCAGCCCGACCGCCAGCACGATGCGCTGCCGCATCAGTGAACCAGGTATTTTTCGGCTTCGATCAGCCGGCGGGCGATGCCCTGTCGCAAACCGACGGCGTTGACCGGATCCAACCTGGTGAGACGGCGCAGGAATGCCAGGTGGGCCCGCAGGGCGTCGCCCTCGGCCGAGGCCGCCAGCACCGTTCGGGCGGAAGCGTCGATCCGCATCATGGCGTCGCGCGTGTAAACCGCCATCAAGTCGCAGGCGTAGCCACCCCGGCCGGCCTCGAGCATCTTCCAGGCCCGCAGAACGCCGCAGTCGATGGCGTAGGCTTCCATGATGATATCGCTGATGCCCGCCAGGACCTCCTGCTGGTTCTCGAGGTCGGTCGAAAAGCGCTGGAAAGCCGCCCCGGCCGCCAGCAAAGCGATCTTCTTGGCATTGGCCCCGATGCGGCGCTCGGCGGGGAGCGGGCCGTCCCCGGTCTCCTCCAGGCCCGGCCCGGCCAGGGCTTCGTTCAGCAGCGCCTGGGTGGCCGGGATCAGCGCCAGTTGGCCCTTGAGGGCCCGCTTCAGCAGCATCCCGGTGATGAGCAGCCGGTTGATCTCGTTGGTGCCCTCGAAGATGCGGTTGATGCGCGAGTCCCGGTAGGCCCGCTCCACGGCGTAATCCTGGTGGAAGCCGTAGCCGCCGTGGATCTGCACGCCTTCATCCACGACATAGCTGAGGGCCTCGGAGCAAAATACCTTGGCGATGGAGCACTCGGCGGCGAACTCCTCGACGGCTTTCAGGACGGTCCGCTCGGCCTCCGGCCGGCTCCAGGAGAAATCGGCCAGCAGGGCGTCGATCATGCCCGCGGTACGGTAGATGATGGACTCGGAGACAAAGATCCGAATCCCCATTTCGGCGATCTTGTGCCGGATCAGGCCGAACTCGGCGATGGATTTGCCGAAAGCCCGGCGTTCCTTGGCGTAGCGCACCGCGACGCCCAGGACGGCTTTGGATCCCCCGGCGCAACTGGATCCCAGCTTCAGTCGCCCCAGGTTCAGGATGTTGAAGGCGATGATGTGGCCGCGGCCGATCTCGCCGAGCACGTTTTCGACCGGGACCCGCGCGTTATCGAGGATCAGCGGGCAGGTGGAGCTGCCCTTGATGCCCATCTTGCGCTCTTCGGCGCCGCTTTTTACCCCAGGGAAAGCCCGCTCCACGAGGAAGGCGGTGAACTTTTCCCCCCCCACCTTGGCGAAGACGGTGAAGATGTCGGCCCAGCCACCGTTGGTGATCCACATCTTCTCGCCGTTGAGGAGGTAATGGGAGCCGGAGGGGTCCAGATCCGCCCGGGTGCGGGCGGCCAGGGCGTCCGAGCCGGCGTGGGCTTCGCTGAGGCAGTAAGCCCCCACCCACTCGGCCGTCGCCAGTTTCGGCAGGTATTTCTGCTTCTGCTGTTCGGTGCCGAAGAAGGCGATCGGCAGCGTGCCGATGCCGCTGTGGGCGCCAAAGGTGCTGGAAAAGGAGGCGTAGCCGCTGAGCCGCTCGGCCACCAGCATGCCGGTGACGAAGTCCATCTCCAGGCCCCCGTAGCGCTCCGGAACGATCACCGCCAGAAGTCCCAGCTGGCCGGCCTGGCGCAGCAACTGTACCGAGAGCCCGGGGGCCTGGTGCTCGAATTCTTCCACCCGTGGGAGCACCTCCTGGCGCAGGAACTCATCGGCGGTGACGGCGATCTGCCGCTGCTCCTCGCTGAAGTCCTCCGGGGTGAAAACCTGGTCTGGGGTGGAGGTCTCGATCAGGAAACTGCCGCCCTTCACTTTTGGAAACGCCGCGGTGAGTGTAGCCATGGGAATCTCTCCAATGCGTTTCTACTGTAGCACTTCCGGCCGGCTGGCGGCGGGCGGGCCGCTTCGCTCCCCGGCGCCCCAGCCCCCTTGACAATCTAGGGGAAGGGCTGTATACTTCCCTAGATTGTCATAGGAAAGCGATGATTATGGCCCCTGACCCGAAGCTTCTGCCCGGCACCCTGGAGGTGCTGATTCTGCACTCTTTGCGGCGCGGCTCCCTGCACGGGTATGGCATCGCGCAGACCATTCACCTTCTGTCCGACGAGATGCTGAGAGTGGAGGAGGGGTCCCTCTATCCCGCGCTCTATCGTCTGGAGCTGGACGGGGCTATCTCGGCAAGCTGGGGTCTTTCGGAGAACAACCGCAAGGCGAAATACTACCGGATCACCAGGCGGGGCCGAAGGGCCGTGGCCGAGCAGCGCCGCACGTGGGAGCGCCTTTCGATGGCGGTCCAGCGCGTGCTGGCGAGGTAGCGAAGACCATGCGCCGAATACTCCTCAAGCTATGGCGCCGCCGCACGCTCGAGCGGGATCTCGATGCCGAGCTCGCCTTTCACCGCGAGATGGCAGCCGCGCGCGGCAACCCCATTGCCGTCGGCAAGACCACGGTGATCAAGGAAGAGGCGCTCGACCTGTGGCGCTTCACCTATGTGGAGAACAGGCCTCAAGCCCGCCGACCCCCTGAGTTTCTCAGCAGTGCTTTTCGTGTCGCTCCTGACGGGCCTCGTGGCCACCTGGGGTCCGGTCCGTCGCGCCCTGGCGGTCGACCCAATGGCCTCGCTCCGCCACGAATGACGCCATCAGCAAATCTCAAATATCCCCGCCGCGCCCTGGCCGCCGCCGACGCACATGGTGACCATGCCGTAGCGGAGGTTGCGGCGGGCCATCTCGCGCAGCAGGGTGGCGGTGAGTTTGGCCCCGGTGGCCCCCAAGGGGTGACCCAGGGCGACGGCCCCGCCGTTGACGTTCACTTTCTCCATCGGCAAATGAGCCTGGCGGATTACCGCCAAAGCCTGGCCGGCGAAAGCCTCGTTCAGCTCGAACAGGCCGATATCGTCGAGCTTCAGCCCGGCCATCGCCAGAGCCTTGGGAATCGCGACCACCGGGCCGATGCCCATGATCTCGGGCGGGACCCCGGCGGCCGCGAAGCTGACGAAGCGGGCCATGGGCTGGAGGCCCAGCGCCCTGGCTTTCTCCCCCGACAGCACCAGCGCGGCGGCGGCCCCGTCGCTGGTCTGGGAGGAGTTGCCGGCGGTCACGGTTCCGGCGGCGTGGAAGACGGGCTTGAGCTTGGCGAGGGCTTCGGCGGTGGTATCGGCGCGGGGGCCCTCGTCCTTGGCAAAGTGGAGGCGGCTGGATATGGGCTTGCCGTCGTCGAGGCCGGCGAACTCCACCGGAAGAGGCACGATCTCGTCATCGAATCGCCCGGCTGCCTGGGCGGCCAGAGCGTTCTGATGGCTGCGCAGGGCGAAAGCGTCCTGGTCCTGCCGCGAGACCTGGTATTTTTCAACGAGCTTCTCGGCCGTCAGTCCCATGCTGAGGTAGACTTCGGGGTGCTGGTCGACCAGCCGGGGGTTGGGAGAAGGCTTATGGCCGCCGCGTGGGATCAGGCTCATGGACTCGGCGCCCCCGGCCACCACCACCTCCGCCCCGTAGCCGCGCACCCGCTCCGCCGCCAGGGCGATGGCCTGCAGACCCGAGCTGCAGAACCGGTTGATGGTCATGGCGCTGACGGTGTCGGGCAGCCCGGCCCGGAAAGCCGCGATGCGCGCCACGTTGCCGCCCTGCTCGGCCTCCGGCATGGCGCAGCCGAGGATGACGTCGTCGACCTCCTCCGGTTTCAGCTGTGGTGTCCGGCGAAGCAGCTCGGCGATGACGGCTGCCGCCATGTCGTCCGGACGGGTGGTGCGAAGGGCCCCCTTGGGCGCCTTGCCCACCGCGGTTCTCAGCACCTGGACAATGACCGCGTCTCGCATAAAACCTCCCTAGTTCAAACCTGCCTAGTTCCTCAGCGGCTTCCCGGTCTTCAGCATATGCTGCATGCGCTCCTGGGTCGGGCGGTTCCCGCACAGGCTCAGAAAGGCTTCCCGCTCCAGATCCAGTAAATACTGCTCCGACACGAGGGGCTGGCCCGAGAGCCGCCCCCCGGCCAACACCCCGGCGAGCTTTCTAGCCACCACGGCGTCGTACTCGGTAATGTAGCCGCCCTGGCGAGCCAGGTAGACGGCCAGCTCCATGGCGGCCAGCCCGGACTCGCCCATCACCCGAACATCGGAGCGGGGCGGAGGGGGCTGATAGGTTTTCGCCAGATGGAGGGCGGCCGCCTTAGCGTCGGCCAGCAAGCGCTCGCGGTGAATCGAGACCCCGTCGCCCGGCCGCAGAAAGCCCAGCCGGCGGGCCTCCTCGGCGCTGGAAGACACCTTGGCGTAGGCGATGGTTTCAAAGGCCTGTTTCACAGCCGCCAGCGGATCGGCTTCGGCGGGGACGGCGTCGGTGAGGCGCAGCAGCAACTCCTTGCAGCCGCCGGCGGCGGGAACCACACCGACGCCGACCTCCACCAGCCCGGTGTAGAGTTCCGCGGAGGCCTGGGCACGGGCGCTGTGCATCAGGATTTCGCAGCCCCCCCCCAGGCTCAGGCCGAACGGCGCGGCGACAACCGGTTTGGGGCTGTACTTCAGGGCCATGTTGGCCTGCTGGAAGCGGCGGATGGCGAGTTCGGGATCCTCCCACTCGCCGTTCTGGGCGGCCATCAGTACCAGCACCAGGTTGGCGCCCACCGAAAAATTCTCGCCCTGGTTGGCGACCACCAGGGCCTCGAAATTGGCGGCGGCCTCCTGGAGAGCCGCCGTCAGCATGGCGATCTGGTCTTCGCCGATGGCGTTCATCTTGGAATGAAACTCCACGCCCAGCACGCCGTCCCCCAGGTCCACCAGGGAGGCTCCGGCGTTGCCTTTGAGACGCGCCCCGGCCTGCTTGAGGTCCTGGAGGATCAGGATCCCGGGGCGCGGCTCGACCGGCTGGTATCGGCCGTTGCGTAAGTCGTAATACTCTCCGGGCTTGTAGAAGGATCTCGCCCCGGCGGCCAGCATGCGACCGACGGTTTCCGGAATCCGGCGGCCGTCGCGCCGCAGGCGGGCGACCAGGCTCTCGACGCCCAGCACGTCGAAGATCTGAAAAGGCCCCAGTTCCTGGGCAAAGCCCCAGCGCATGGCCCGGTCGATGTCCACCACGCTGTCGCAGATCTCGCCCACCTGGGAAGCAGCGTAGAGGAACACCTCGCCCCAGAGACTCCACAGCAGGGAGGCGGCGCGATCGCCGGCCGCCGCTAGCAGCCCCAGCCGCCGCGGCAGGTCGTCGATGTTGCGGGCCATCTCGAGCGAGGGGAAGCGGGCCTGCTGGCGCGGGCGGTACTCGAGCGTCCTCCAGTCCAGCGCCTGGATCTCGCCGTCGGGGCTCTTGTGGTCCCGCCGGTAGAAGCCCTGGCCGGACTTGTCCCCCAGCCATCCCCGCGCCAGCATCTGGTCGACAAAGCCGGGCGAGCGGAACCATTCCCGCCAGGGATCGGAGGGCAGCAGCCGGTAGAGATTCGAGATGACGCGGGCGGCCACGTCCAGGCCCACCAGGTCGAGGGTGCGGAAAGTGGCGCTCCTGGGGTTGCCGATGACCGGGCCGGTCAGAGCGTCGATCTCCTCGACGCTGTAGCCGTCGCGCTCCATCAGCCGGAAGATCACCGCCGAGGAAAACGTGGCGATGCGGTTGGCGATGAAATTGGGGGTGTCGCGCGCGATCACGACGCCCTTGCCCAGCCGCCGGTCGCAGAGTTGGCGCACCCGGTCGACGACGGACGGGAGGGTGTCGGCCCCAGGGATGATCTCGACCAGGTGCAGGTACCGCGGGGGATTGAAGAAGTGAGTGCCGAGAAAATGACCGCGGAAATCATCGGAAAGACCCCGGGCGAGAACCCAGATCGGGAGCCCGCTGGTATTGGTGGATACCACGGCGTGCGGCGCCCGGACCTTCTCGACCCGGCCCAGGAGCTGGCGCTTGATGTCGATGTCTTCGGCAACGGCTTCGATGATCCAGTCGCAGCCGGTCAGGCGCTCCAGGTCATCCTCGAAGTTTCCTGGTGTAACGCGGGTGTGGTGCTGGGGCCAGAAGAAGGCCGGCGGTTTCTGCCGGAGCGCCTGATCCAGGGCGGCGCGGGCCAGGCGGTTGCGGTCGGGGCCATCGGCCGGCAGGTCCAGCAGCAGCGTCGGGATTCCGGCGTTGGCCAGGTGGGCCGCAATGCGACAGCCCATGGTCCCGGCTCCGAGAACGGCGGCGCGGCTGAGGCTGGACATCAAGGTCGGGGCAGGAACCCATGGGGCCTGAACTTCGACTATAACAGCGGGTCGCCAGGGCCCGCAATCTCGCGGCAGGACCAGACGGCGCGCCCGCGGACGACTTCCAGGATGTCGCGCCGGGCCAGCGGCAGGTGGTCGGGCAGCCGGGTGGAGCGCCGGGGATTCTCAGCCACCAGAACCAGGGCGCCGCCCACCAGGTGGCACCGGCAGAGGGCGCCCTGACCGAAAAACGAAAGAGCGTAAACGCCTTCGAACGCCGGGCGCGAGCGAACCGCTTCGGAGCGGTCCAGCAGCACCACGTCACCGGGATCGATCAGGGGCGACATGGCGTCCTCTTCGTCGGCCACGCGGAGCAGCGCCGGATGGGTGAAGCGGGCCAGGAAAGCCACGGGAAACAGCCGCGCGCCGGAGGCCTCCGTGGATTCCGGAAAACGGTGGCGAGGGCCGAGAGCGCCCCGGGCCACCGGCACCTCGACGTGGGAGGGGCCGCCAGCCAGCTCCTCCACCGTCAGGCTCAGGCCCTCCAGCAGGGCGTCGGCCAGCCGGGCGTTGAGACTGCGGCGGCCGTTCAGCACGTTGTGGATGTGCGGCTGGGTGTAGCCGGTGAGGCGGGCCACCCGCCGCTCGCTCAGCTCTCCCCGCTGCAGCCTCCCTTTGAGGCGCCCCAGCAGCCGTTCCTCCAGGCCGCGGAAGGTCATGACAGCGTCTGTCCGGCCAGTCCTCTGGCCCCGGCGGCCCGGGACGGCGGGCAGCCGTTTTCGGCCGCCGCACACCCGCGCAGTGATAGCTCGTTGAAATAGGGGCTGGCAGAAGCGGCCCTGGGTATTTTTCCCCGGCTTGCTGGAACGACGTCGTCCATTTTCTTACATCCCGCTATGGCATTGACCAATAATATCTTAGCGATTATTCGAGAAATCCCCCATAAAAACAAAATAAATTTTCGTGTTTTTCGGATTCCGGCCGTTGACGCCGGGCCCGCCCGGGCCTAAGCTGGACCTAGGAACAGGCGGTCCGGGGGCCGCGCGGTAAGCGGCTCCCGGGCGCCGGCCAGGAGAGAGGCTTATGGAATGGAACCGGTCCGATCTGCTTTCGATGGCCCGGCTGGGTTGCATGGCCTGCCGGGGCGAAGGAGCCAAGAAGGAAGACTGTGGAGGCATCGCGCCCTGCCACTGTGTGCTGCGAGCGATTTTTCGCGCCTGTTACGCGCGTTTTCGGGTGTGCGTTGGGAAGGAAAAACACATGAGCCGCGTCACCTTCGACCATTACGGCGGCAAGGAGCGGCGCATGATGTGGGCCCGCAAGGACGAGGAGTACATCGCGGACTTTCACCTGGTGAGCCGCCGGGTGCTGGATGCCTTCCATTACCGGATCTTCAGCTATCACTTCCTGCTGGGAGCCGACTGGAGGCTTTGCACCAGGCGCCTGAAGCTGGACCGCGGCCAGTTCTTCCACGCCGTCTACCGGGTGCAAGAGACGCTGGGGCGCGTTTTTTACGAGCTGGAGCCCTACGGGTTGTATCCGCCGCGGGACTATTTTACCACTCGCATCACCGGCGACCCGGGGTCGCGGCCGGAACCATCGGGATCTTCCGGGGGGCCCCGGCGGGGTCCCGGCAAGGGCCAGGCGTGCCTGGATTCCAGAGTGGCGGCAGCCTAATGGCGGCCGCACGGTTTTGTCGATGAACTGGACAGAAAGACCGCCATCCAGGATAATGGCTAAGAAACTTACCATGCCCGACTCTGGAACAGGCCTTGCCTTCGCCCTGCCCGATTACACCATGCGGGATCGCTCGGAAGTGGAAAGCTTCCTCCGCCAGAATCCGTACCTGGGGCCTCTTCTGAGCGAAGCCCACCAGCGGTTGCAGCAATACTTTCCTGGAGCTCCGCTTTTCCTGGAAGTCGCTGTCGATCCCGAAGAAGACTTCGAGGAACTGCTTCTGACGGTTTTCACAAGCTTACCCCCAGGCGAAGCCCGAGCGATTCGTAACCGTTTCGATGATGATTGGTGGCTGGCTTCGTTGAATCGGGCGAAGGGAAACCTCTGCATCGCGCTTGGATACCGTAGGTGAGCTTCGTTTGGCAGGAGTACCTCGAGTTAGCCCGGGATCTGCTCGCCCCCTCCCCGAACGCTGCCCAGGTGGAAGCCCGGCTGCGGTGCGCGATCAGCCGCGCCTATTACGCCGCTTTCTGCACCGCACGGAATCACCTGAGTGACCGCGAACGCCACAGGATTCCGCGTTTAAGAGCCCACCAATATGTAAGGGACCGGTTCTTGAGCAGCGAGCCGGTCCGTCAGAGAATCGGCACCAAGCTAGACGAGTGGCGAATCAAGCGAAACAAGGTAGACTACGATGAAGTGGTGCTCGATGATGAGGGATCGCCGGCAGACCTCTCGAAGCTCGCCCAGGACGCCGTTCAGGACCTGCATGACGTAATTCAGGCCATCCGCCGGCTTGCCTCCCAGGCCGATTCGGGGTAAGCTGGAGCCTAGGAGATTTCCCGTGAGGCGAGTTCGATTCATCACCATCGTGGTTAGCGGTTCGGCGTTAGCTCTGGCCCAGCACGGCGGTCCCAGAGGAGGCGGGCACGGCCGGGGAGGCGGTCATGGGGCTGGGCGGCCAGGCATCTCGGCCGGGCCTTCGCACCAGCCGGGGCATCGACCGGGTGTATACACCAACCCCGGCTACGCGCCGCGAACCTACGGATCTCCTCACGGCTATGGCAACGTGGTGTTTCCCGGTACCGGACACGCGCCCGGAACTTTCAGCCCGTTCAGCATCGTCGATCCAACCTTCGGACCCCGGCTGGCCAACACCGTGAGCGGGTACGGATACGGACCGCAAAGCTACGGCAATGGATATGGCTACGGGACAGGCGTCGTCGTGGCGCCCTACGCCGTGCCGGTGTACGTTCCCTACCCGGAGCCGGTCCCGGTTGCGCTACCACCGCCGCCTCCGCCCCCGCAGATCATCTACATCGTTCCCAGCTCGCCCGAGCGCAGCATGACAACGATGGCGCCGCCACCCGCGCACCCGAGCGTGGTCACCTACGTGGTGCCGCCGCGGGAAACGCCGCGGGAAACCCAGGCCGCGCCGGCCTCCGCCCAGAGGCTGTACCTGATTGCCTTCCAGAGCCAGTCGA
>Ga0247727_10007554_pt1 | contig 20653 bp, 21 predicted proteins | sample WisWelCaveWW1625_FD_202498 | JGI IMG/M metagenome (GOLD analysis project Ga0247727, IMG submission 202498) | Biofilm microbial communities from Wishing Well Cave, Virginia, United States - WW16-25 | ecosystem: Environmental > Aquatic > Deep subsurface > Groundwater > Cave microbial mat | place... | reverse complement strand
AGTGCGCGAAGCGTATCTCAATCATCTTTTCGAATCAGCGCGCCAGCTTTCGCTCTCCGGCATCGATCCCAACGTCGCGAGCAAGGCGGAAACGCGTTTGCATCTCGACGGCGTTTACACGGCGCTGTTGACGCTGGCGCCGGAGATGCACGAACGCCTCGAACGCGGTGTGATGCCCGAAAAAGAAACGCGCCGTCTCTCCGCGCTGGAGCAATTGAATCGCCACGGCCGGCTCGTGCTGCTCGGCGATCCCGGCAGCGGCAAAAGCACGTTCGTCAATATCGTGGCGCTTTGTTTCGCCGGAGAAATGCTGTGTCATCAAGAAGCCAACCTTGCTCTCCTGACCTCGCCTTTGCCGGCCGAGAAAGAAGATGATGAAAAGAAAAATGAGCCGCAACCGATTCGGCGAGCTCACGTCGAGCCGTGGCAGCACGGCGCGCTGTTGCCAGTGCGGATTATTTTACGCGATTTCGCGGCGCGTGGCCTGCCCGAAGCCGGCCAAAAAGCCAATGCCAATCATTTGTGGAATTTTATTGCCGCGGAGCTGGAGCCGGCAACGTTGAGCGATTATGCGCCGCATTTGCAAAATGAATTGCGCGAGCGCGGCGGCTTGCTGTTGCTCGACGGCCTCGATGAAGTGCCGGAATCCCAGCAGCGCCGCATACAGATCAAGCAAGCGGTTGAAGATTTTGCTGCCTGTTTTCCGCGCTGCCGCATGTTGGTGACCAGCCGCACCTACGCGTATCAAAAGCAGGATTGGCGCTTGCCCGATTTTGCCCAGGCCGTGCTCGCGCCGTTCAGCGCCGGACAAATTCGCGGCTTTGTGGAGCATTGGTATGACCACATTGCGGCCTCGCGCGGCTGGCATCGCGACGAGGCGCGAGGCCAAGCTGAGCTGCTCAAACGCGCGATTTTTGGCAGCAAAAATTTGCAAGCGTTAGCCGAGCGGCCGTTGCTGTTGACGCTGATGGCGAGCTTGCACGCCTGGCGCGGCGGCAGCCTGTCGGAAAAACGCGAGCAGCTTTATGCCGACACTGTCGATCTTTTGCTCGATTGGTGGGAAAGCCCTAAAACCGTACGCGATGCGAAGGGTGAGATCAAAGTCTTGCAGCCGAGCTTGGCCGAATGGCTAAAAGTTGATAAACAAAAAGTGCGCGAGCTGTTGAACGAATCGGCTTATCTGGCGCACAGCGCTCAGTCCGATTTGCAGGGCACGGCCGATATTGCCGAAAGCGAGCTGGTGCAAAAACTCATTCGTCTCAGCCAAAATCCGGACGTGAATCCCGTGCGCCTGGTGGAATATTTGAGCCAGCGCGCCGGCTTGCTGTTGCCGCGCGGCGAAGGCGTGTACACGTTTCCGCATCGCACGTTTCAGGAATATTTGGCGGCGTGTTATTTGACCGACCACGAATATCCGGACAAGCTTGCCGAATTGGCCAAGGCCGATCCCAATCGCTGGCGTGAGGTCGCGTTGCTCGCGGCCGCCAAAGCCTCACGCGGCAGTGACTTTGCGGTGTGGGCGTTGGTGGATCATTTATGTTACAATGATCCGGAAAAAGCCCAAGCAAACCTTGCCGAAATTTGGGGCGCCCACTTGGCCGGCCAAACTTTGGTGGAATCGGCGAATTTGTCTCGCGTCAGCGAGCGCAACCGAGCCAAAGTTGATCTCGTGCAAAATTGGCTGGTCCACATTCTCCGGCGCAATGATTTTCCCGCAACTGAGCGCGCGTTGGCCGGCAACACACTCGCGCAATTGGGTGACCCGCGTCGCGAAGTGATGACGATTGATGAAATGCAATTTTGCCTTGTTCCGGCCGGACCGTTTTGGATGGGAAGCGAAGAGTCTGGTAATGAAAAGCCGCTGCATTTGAACGAAGCTTTGAATTACGATTATTGGATGTCGCGTTATCCCATCACCAACGCGCAATTTGCCGAATTTGTCAAAGCCGGCGGCTACCAAGAAGCGCGCTATTGGTCGGAAGCCAAGATCGAAAAATATTGGCAAAACGGAAAATTTCAAGGTAGATGGGATAATGAACCTCGCCAGCAGCCTAATGACCATGGCGTGCCGTTTAATTATTCTAATCATCCGTTGGTCGGAATAACTTGGTACGAGGCGATGGCCTTTTGCCGTTGGTTAACTGAATTTTGCCAAAACAAAAATTGGTTCGAGGCGAAAATGAGCGTGCAGTTGCCCTCAGAAGCCGAGTGGGAAAAAGCGGCGCGTGGCGGCGTGGAAATTCCGCAGCGTTTTGTGATCGCTAATCTACGCGAATTTTCGACAAAAACCCCGCCTTACGGGGCTTCGCATCAAGAAAATTCGCAATTTCAACGGCGCTATCCGTGGGGTGATCAGCCCGAACCGAACCGCGCCAATTACAGCGATACCGGCATTGGCGCAACGAGTGCGGTTGGCTGTTTTTCTGGCGGCGCTAGTCCGCATGGCTGTGAGGAGATGAGCGGCAATGCCCATGAGTGGACGCGCAGTTTGTGGGGGAAAAGTTCTAGCACACCGGAGTTTCATTATCCTTATGATTCGGAAGATGGCCGCGAGAAACTTGATGCGACACGAGATGTTCTCCGTGTTCTGCGCGGCCGCGCGTTCGACCTTAATGACAGGCTCGTGCGCTGCGCTTTTCGCGACGGGCTCGACCCGGACCTCCGGAACCTCAATGTCGGTTTCCGTGTGTCGGCGGCGCGCCCATTATAACTCTGCGCTCTGATGCTCTGAACTCTGATACTCTGAGTTTTTGGACTTTGGGGGAGTTCGGAGTTCCGCAAGGCGGGATTTGGTCGCGACATTTTTTAAATCTCGTTTGTAGTGATGCCTTCAGGCAGAGAAGGTTTGGATTCAAGAAAATTTTTACTTGTTTTAAACATTCTCTCTTTATGAGTAGCGATAATTTCGCTAAGTGATTTGGGGGTAATAAAATGTTTGTTGTTTTTAATTTTAAAAATTTATAAATTTTGACGGTTTGTTAGTCCCAAACAAAACTCTTACTAAATCTCAAAACGGGGTAATAACAATGGATCCACAGCGAGTTGTGCGAGCGTGGTTGGCAGGCGCGCGCAAAGATTGGGAAGTCGCTCAAAGCTTGTTCAAATTAAAGCACTATGCCCATGCGCTGTTTTTGTGTCATCTGGTTTTAGAAAAGGTGCTCAAGGCGCTCGTTTTAAAACGCACTAAGGAGCTTGCACCGCAAATTCATGACCTCCGCCGATTAAGCGAGGAAATATATATGGCTACTGAGCGAGCTTCACTCAAAAAAGTGAAGAAATACATTCAGGAATATATCGATACACTTCAGGGGGATGGCCTACTTGTTGAAAGAGTATTCCTGTTCGGCTCTTATGCAAAAGGCAAGACGCGCGATTGGAGCGATATCGATGTGTGTGTTATTTCGTCTCGTTTTGGAAAGAAGATTGATCCGTATGAATATCTCTGGACCAAAAGACGGCGCGATGATGTTTTGCGCGGCATCGAGCCCGTCGGCTTCCACCCAAAAGATTTCATCGACGAAGATCCGCTGGCATGGGAAATCAAAACCACCGGCATAGAAATCTGGCCGAATGGCGCGAAAAAATCATCCAGCCGGAAAGGAAAGCCGAAGCGCAAGACTTTGCCATAAAATGGACACGCAACTTGCCGTTATTTTCATCCTGACGTTTTTGATTCATCTCATCGGGACGCTCGCTTACGCCGCCAGAATCGCGGGGACACGCACCGGTCGCATCGCCGTCTCCTTCGCGCTCTTCAACACGCTCATCCTGATCTCACGAACTTCCAATTCATTTCAAAGCCCGTTGTTAGCCAAACGGATTGAAGAGAATCTGCACGCCGGTATGACGACGGTAGCCGAAAACGATTTTCGCTGGTTGTTGTTGGCTGCGAGCCTCGCAACCATCGCCGGCGCGCTGTTGATCCCAACGTTTCAACGCTTATTCGGCAAAGCCGTCACGGCGTTCAATATTTATCGTTCCGTCCCGCGCCTGCTTCTGCACGCTTTCTCAAAATCCGGCATTGCTCACCTTCGCGATTCGATGCGCATCCCGGCCAGAGAGAACATCAGCAACTTCACGTCGATCAGACCGCTTCCAATAAAAATTTTGCTTTTCAATATTATCGCGATGGCAATCTGGACCGTCGGAGTCTTTGCCCCGCTTTACGCCGGTTATCTCAATCCCGATTTGCGTTTAACTTCCAGCAATTTGTCGGCGATTGTCAACGGCGTGGCAACGATTCTCATGTTTATTTTTATCGACCCCTATCTCTCCGTGCTGACCGATGATGTGGTCGAAGGCAAATTGAGCGACTCGGCTTTTCGGCGCGTGATCGTCTGGCTTGTCGGCAGCCGGTTGGCGGGAACGATCGTGGCGCAAATCATTTTGCTGCCGGCAACGATGTTGATTGTTAAAGTTGCCGAGATGCTGTGAGCGTTGTTGGCCAAGAGCTAAAAAAATCGTAACTATTCAGGCCGTTTAGAAGGCAAAACAATTTTGGGCAAAACTATTAAAGCTTTAGTCCATTTAAAGTGCAATCATTGCAAAATGAAAATGCACCATGAATGTTGCAGTACGATGTATCGTTGTAAATCTCGCGTTGTGTCGCTCACCGCACAATGTGGCAAATTTTCACGCCGATATTGCAGCACAGATTAAAAGTCGTTTTGTGGTAACTCGCCGCTTTTTGTAAGTTTATAGGAATCCCAACTCGTTCAAGATCGATGGCACAGGAGTTCGATAAGAACTTTCAATTGAAATCTTTGTCGCAGACAACGCGCCACGCGGTGCAAAAAAACTGGCTCCCGAAATTGAACTCTCGCGAAAAAAACATTTTATCATTTCATTTCCGTGAGCCGTTCCAATTCCGTGAGCAACTGATTTTAAAAGAGGATCAAGGATCATGAAAATCTTTTACTTTTCCAAATTGACGGCGACGGCGTTCGTGCTCATTTTGGCGCTTGCCGCCAATGCGCAGCAGGCGCAACGCCGATTCGGCTTCGAATATAATGATATCGAGCCGTGGGGCCATCCCAAACATGTACTGTTGCTGAGCAAACTGGCGAAAGCTGCGCGTGGCGGAGATATTAATTTGAACGGCTTGGGCAATTGGAAAGCGATGCAATCCGGCCCCAATGCCTCCATCAATTTTGTGAGCACGGATTCCGTCGTCCGGCTTTTAGGGCGGCATGGCTTTTCTCTCGCCTGGAATCTCTCGCCCAATGCAACGTGGGCCTTTCCCAACAAGCCCGACTGCCAGCAGGGCATTACCAAAGACTGTGCGCCGGAGCCGGCATTTGAACAGCACTGGATCAATTTCATCAAGGCGTTTGTCGAGCGCTATGACGGCGATAGCGTGCAGGATATGCCGGGCCTGCAGCAGCCGGTGCGGCATTACATCATGACCGGTGAAATCAAATTTGGGCAGGAAGGCACGGGCGATGACAGAAAGGGGCCGTTCTGGTTTGACACCATCGGCAATCTGTTGCGCCTGCATCGGATCACTTATCGGGCAATTCACGACGCCGATCCCTCGGGCAATTCCAAACTGGTTTCGAGCGGCGCCGTGCTGTGGGATCTCTATGCCGATTTTCCGGATTATCCGCAGTTCGATCCCGCCAGTTCACAGAGCACGATTCAACGGCGGCTGGCCGGGGAAAATTTCAAAGGCAGCACGTATACCGCCGGCTGGGATAGCTTGAAAAAAATGCTCGACAGCTTTGGCAACGATGCGGACGGCATCGAGTGCGATTATATCGGCTGGCATCCGCATTTTAGTTGGCGGACGATCGATCAGGAGTTTCAATTCATTCGCGCCCACGGCCGCAACAAACCGGTTTATGTCGACGACATGTGGTCCAATATTTTTCCGGTCGGCTATTTCGGGCCGCCGCCGTTGATTCCGGGCGATGCGCAATTCAACGCGCCGCGAAATATTTTTGCCTCGCCGGAATGGATCAAGCGCATTCACGGCGATTTTCCCAATTCGTTATTCACCGGCGGCGATCCGCATCGCGATCTTTTTGATAAATTGAATGCGGGCAATCAAGCGGTGTTGAATTGGTATTACGCCAATGGCGCACGCCGCGCCGTCAAAGCGTTTGTCTCGGCGTTTGGCGAAGGTGCGGTCGCGGCGAATTTTTCCGGGACCAACGATCTGTCTAAAGATACGCCTTTGGGCGCTCTAATCGGGCGCGGCTCGCTGGTCGGCTGGATCAACATCACCGGCACGCAGCCGGAGAATTTCGCCGAGAAGCCGCAATATTACACCTACAAACTGCTGGCGGAAAAACTGAGCGATTTCACCGCGGCCACTGAAATTGCGGTGAGCAACAATCCGCGCACGCGCGTTTATAAATTTGATCGCCCGCGTGGCCCGATTTATGTTTTATGGAGCGAAACTGGCGACGCGCCGCCGAATCTCGATTATCGCATTGCTACCGGCGAAACCGTGACTTTTCCGGTGGAAAGCGACGCGTTGCTGTTGACGCGCATCATTACAGATCTCGCGAATATCCAGCCGCGCGTTGAAAACTTCGCCGCGCCGAATCGCCGCGTCACCATTCAATTGGGATATGAGCCGATTTTTCTTGAGGGCATGACGGTTGATGTAGCGACGCCGCAAAATGGGTTGCCCACTGCGTTCGCGCTCGAGCAAAATGTGCCGAATCCATTTTGGAGCGGAGCGACATCCCCCGCTTTTGGCGGGGGAAATCCTTCGACGACGATCCGTTTCAGTTTGCCCGCAACGGCGCAGGTGACGCTAAATATCTACAACATGCTCGGCCAAAAAGTGCGAACGCTCGTTGCTGGCAGGTTTGAAGCCGGATCTCATCAGGTTGTGTGGAATGGCCGGAATGATGATGACGGGCAGGTTGCAAGCGGCGTGTACTTCCTGCAAATACGCGCGGCGACGAAAGATGCCAAAGCTGAATTGGTGCGAACCAGAAAATTGGTGTTGATGGAATAAATTTTTATACATGGAGATGCGCTATGAAAAGGCTGCTTGTAATAGCTTTGCTGCCCGGAGTATTCGCGGGTGCGCTGGTGGCGAACATCCGTCCTGGATTTCAGGAAGTGCGCGAATTGGTCGATCAGCATTTTGAAACCGGACGACATCAAGCCAACTGGGATGGGCGTGACAATGCCGGCAAGCCGCTTGCGTGCGGTGCCTACTTCATGCGAATGACGTCGAAAAGCCGTGTTAACGGTGAGCTCGTGCAAGTGAGAAAAATGTTGTTGGTGGAATAGTTACTGCCGTTAAATTTTATCCAGAATCGTCAGATAATCAAACGCCACCTGCTCGCGAACCTCGGAAAGTTTGACCCAGCCGCCGCGGCCCTCGCTGGAGTCGCGCAAATGGCGCCCATTCGCCGAGGGTTAAAACGTAAAGGAGGCGTTGTAAGAACGCCAGCAGTAAGCGCAAGGCTAAGAAGATAAATTTCACGAATTTTATTCCGGTAATTTTTGACTCATCAAACGCATAGTGCTTTGCACCAGCAGCGAATCGGTATCGCCGCGACGATAGTTGATTTTGAGATACCAGCCTTCGGCGAGTTTGTTGACGTTTTCAATTCGCGCCGGAATTGGCATCATCGCCACACCGTCGGCGGGCAATCGTCTGGTTGGCGTCTCGAAAACGATGCTCGTTGCCGGCGCGGCAATCACCAGCGTATCAACGCGCGGCAGGTTGTGATTTTTGAAAAGATTTTGCACCTCCGCCTGCAAAAGACGTGGGCCATTCGTCAATGCCGAATCCGGGTGAAAGCGCAACCCGCGCGGCTGGCGATTTCATTGCGCTCGCGGAGCGAGATAAACCGATCATCAACGCGCGTCAGCACCACTTTTGCGCCGGCTTTTTCAAGAAACTCTTTGAGAAAGAGCGCGACGTTGAGATTCATCACGGATTCTTCTTTTCCCGCCGGGCCGCGCTTGTAGCCGGGCAAATGCGACATGCCGCCGTGGCCGGGATCGAGCGCAATTTTAAACGGCGCCAGATTTTTGGCGAACGGCGGCATCGTGTATTGTGCTTTCGGCAGTTCCGTCCAGTCGTGCAATTTCAGCTTCGTGCCGCCGCAACCAGCGAGCAGCAGCGAGGAAAATAAAACGACCGGCAAAAATTTGGGTTGCATAGAGAAAAATCCGTTGCTTCAGGTGTGGGTGAAGTCGGACTTGCGCTCAAGGTGTTTTGAAATATGCAAGCCTGGCGGGCGCAAGTCCGACTTCACTCGTATTGTCAATATACAAATTTTTTTGTCATTTTCATCGGCGAAAAATATTCTGAAAATTGTGCTTGTTTCGCAGCAAAAAATTTCGTAGAATTAAAAAATTGATTTAAGCCCGGAAAGGAGAATGAAATCATGCCTGCGAAAGACGACGCCCCCGTAACCCGCGCCGAGCTCAAAGAAGTCCTGGCCGAATTTGCCGACCGCATTATTAACCGTTTTGAGTCACGCTTTAAAGAAATTGATCGTCGCTTTGACGAATTACAAAGCCAAATGGCCAAATTGCAAAGTCAGATGGCCGAGGTGCAAAGTCAGATGGCCGAGGTGCAAAGTCAGATGGCCGAGGTGCAAAGCCAGATAGTCGAGGTGAGAAATCGTTTGGAAAAAGTGGAAGCCGGACTGAGCGAGTTGAGGAAACAATATGAGCGGGTGGAAGTTGATCTGGGCGTGTTGCGTGCTGAAATTGTTTCATTGGAAGATCGCTTGAAACATGTCGAAGCCGGTTTGGAAAGAGTCGTGCTGACGATGTTTAAATTTGAAAACCGCGACGATATTCGCACCGAGCAGATTGCGAAAATGCTCGAGGATCACAAAAAACTGAACGGGCGCTTTATTCTGGTTCAAAGTGAAATGGCGGAATTTAAGTCGCAATATCCGATGGAGCGTGTGCAAGCGGAGATTGAGGAAATGCGCCGGACGACGCGGCGTCTCGAAGAGCGGGTGGCCTGGCTCGAAAAAAATCGCGCCGGCGCTTCTGCGGCGTGAACAATTTTTCCCGCCTTCTTGCCCGCCTTATTTGCGGGGTGCATAATTTCATACAAAATGCCAAAACGATTCCATCCTTCCCCAACGGCGCCACGAAAACGCCCTTTGCTGGTCTGGTCGATTTTAGGGATGGCCCTTTTGTTTAGTTTGTTGGTTTTATTCTCGCGGTCTCCGCAACTGGTCGAAAATTTTTATACGCGTTATTTTTTTGCCGGCGTCGCGAAATTGCTGTCTGGTTTGACTGGCGCATTGCCTTTTTCTCTCTCCGAAGTTTCGCTTTATGCCGCGATCATGGCTACCGTGTTTTGGACGATCAGAGGAATTCGGCGGCGGCGTTTCGGCCGCACGGCGCTGGAATTGATGGCCGGCGTGATTGTCGTCGTCGCGTGGTTTTATTTTGCGTGGGGTTTCAATTATCTGCGCCCGCAAATTTCGCAGCAACTTCAGTTCGCCGCGGCCGAACCGGACAGTCTCACGCTGCGCGAAAATTTTCTCTGGTGCATTGAAAAGGCCAATGCGAGCTGGCAGCCGATGGCGCCATTAAACCTGCAACTTCTCGATCAGGAAATCGAACGTCGCTATGCCGAAGTTTTTGCCGAACTGGATTTGCCGAAAATTTCGGGGAGCTGGCCGCCCAAATATTTGCTCATGCCGCAGCTTCTGGATTATACGCTGACTTCAGGAATCTTCGGACCGTTCTTTCACGAGGTGCATCTCAACTCGCATTTGCTGCCGGTGGAGCTGCCGTTTGTGCTGGCGCATGAAAAAGCGCACGGCCGCGGCTTCGCGCGCGAATCGGAGGCGAGCTTTGTCGCGTGGCTCGTTTGCCTGCGCAGCGACGATCCGGCGATTCAGTATTCCGCTTATTTCTCCGTGCTGAGCCGGTTTCGCTCGCGCTATCGGCAATACGCCGATTACGATTCGCTCAAAAAATCCATTCGCCCGGAAATCGTCGCCGACGTCGAAGCGGTCTGGAGTCGCATCGAAAAATACATGGGCCCGCTCGCCGAGTTCGCGCAAAACAGTTACGATGTTTATTTGCGCGCCAATCAAGTCGAAGGCGGCGCGGAAAATTATTCGGATGTGGTGGAACTGGTGATCGGATGGCGGGAGAAGCGAAGAAACTTCGACGAAATTATTCGTTAATCAATGGCAAGGTGTTGAGGTTGATCAGTTGCAATCCGTCAACGCGATCAAAATGGCGAATGTTGACGGTCAATAGAGGGAGATTGTGTTCAAGGCAGGTTGCGGCAATAAATGTGTCTTTGATGCCGATTTATGAATTTCGGTGAACCAGGCTTGCTTCCAATGCTGCAGCTTGTCGGGCAATTTTTTCAGTCAATGGCAAAATATGGAAACTCACTTGAAGCGTTTCAATATCAGACGGTCTGCGCGCACGATATGCTCCAAATTCAATTTCGTATATGCTGATAACGCTTAGATTTGGGTAATAGATGCGTAGAGAGCGCGAGAAAAATGAATTGCGCTTATCACGAGTTCGAGCATGATGAATAAGCATGGACGAATCTAGGATAGCATTTCGTTGTCCCATTGCCGCCATTTGTTCTCCAATTCCTCGAAAGCTTTGTCAATCTCAGGATTATCAGCCCACATACCCAATGTTTTATCGGCAAACTCCTGAATTTTTTTCAAGCTGGGCTTTCTTTTCAGTAAGGGTGTACCATTTCTGCCATTCTGATGTATAGAGATTTTAACGGTTTTTTTCCCTGCTTTAGCTATTGCCTCGTATTGGGCATTGGATATTTTCAAATACGGTTTTTTTGCCAACGTTGCTGTCGTCATAATAAGTCTCCAGGTTTTATTTACCAAAATTGACAAAATTCTCAGCTAATTTCAAGCTACTTTATTGCACCGGGTTGTTGCCGGCTTGAAAAATCCAAGACAGCGTCTCGTCGCGCCATTGTTGCCACCGCTCATCCAATTCTTTAAACGCCTGTTCGATCTTCGGATCGTCGACCCAGATGCCCACTGTTTTGTCGATAAATTCAGAAAGGTTTTTCCGACGTTCCATTTCTTCTTTGCGTATTCGTTCTTTTTTGCCGTTCGGGTGTATGGCGATCTTCACGGTTTTTTTCCCCGCTTTGACAAGCTCATCGTATTGGGACTTGGATATTTTCAAATAGGGCTTCTTTGACAATTTTGCTGTCGTCATAATATAACTCCAATTTTCATTTAACAAAATTAGCAAGCTTTGAGGTGAATTGCAAGCTTTTTATCACACCGTTTGTCGTGATGCAATCGTCTCAATCACTCTTTCCAAACTCGCCGGAATTTCCACCAGCGCGTTTTTATATTTCGAAATCACCTCATTTAATTGCTCCTGATGATAACGAATTTTGAACTCTGGAAATTTGAGTCCATTTGCAGTTGAAATCGCGACGACGCGTTCATGTTTTTTGATCTCGCCGCGTTCGACGAGCTTGATCAGCGCGGCGAGGGCGACGCCGGTGTGCGGGCAATTGAAGAGGCCGCCTTTATCACCGAGGGCGGCAGCGTTTGCCAGTTCATCTTCGCTGGCTTGCTCAACGATGCCGTCAAATTCCTGCAGCATCGCAATGGCTTTTTTCACGCTCACCGGATGGCCGATTTGAATCGCGCTGGCGGCAGTCGGCTCGGCGCGTTTCGGATGAAATTCGCGGAAGCCGGTTTTGTAGCTTTCATACAGCGGATTCGCTTTCTCCGCCTGCGCGCAAACGAGTCGCGGCAGGCGGTCGGTCAAGCCAAGATCGCGCAGCATCAGAAAACCGCGGCCAATCGCCGAGATGTTGCCGAGATTGCCGCCGGGCACGATCACCCAATCCGGAATTTGCCAGCCGAGTTGTTGCGTGATTTCAATGGAAATGGTTTTCTGCCCTTCGAGCCGCAGCGAGTTCATCGAGTTGGCGAGATAAATGTCGGGGCGTTTCGCCAGCTCTTTCACAATCGCCATGCAGCCGTCGAAATCCGTGTCGAGCGCCAGCGTCAGCGCGCCGTTCGCAATGGGTTGAATGAGCTGCGCCGGACTGATTTTATTTTTGGGCAATAACACCACCGCCGGAATGCCCGCCGCCGCGCAATAAGCCGCGAGCGAAGCCGAGGTGTCGCCGGTGGAAGCGCAAACCACCGCGCGAATATTTGCGCCGTTCGCGATCATTTGTTTGACTTGCGACACGAGCACGGTCATGCCCAGATCTTTGAATGAGCCGGAATGGCTGTTGCCGCATTGTTTCACCCACAGATTTTCCAGCCCGATCCATTTGCCAAAACGCGCGGCGCGCAACAGATGCGTCGCGCCCTCGCCGAGCGAAATGATATTCTCATTTGCAACGTGCGGATTCACCCATTCCTTTTTGCCCCAGATGCCGGAATCATACGGCCATTCGATGGATTTATATCGGTGTTCAAAAATCTCTTTCCACGCGGTCGCGGATTTTTTTCGTAATGCTTCAAGATCGTGACGCACCTCGAGGAGATCGCCGCAGGTGGGGCAATTGTAAATGATCGTGTCGAGGCTGTAATCGCCGGGGCAGTGGTTGAGGCAGTGGTAACGGGCGGAGAGCATGGGGAGGAGAATTTTATAAAATCAAAAATCGCCCCGAAATCAATTTCGGGGCTGATAGCTGAAGTCCGCTGAAGCGGACTCGTTTTTCGAATTTCAACTCGGCTGATTTGACGCCATTGAGGCCACGATTTCGGTTTGACGCTTTTCAAAATCCAACAGCACTCTGGGCTTGAGTTCCAGCAAGATATCGCGGCCAAGAAGGGCGAGGCGATGGGGGTTGATGGCAACGAATGGACTTCTGTGCCACTTCGGAACACAACAGACCCATGCTTCTATTGTGCGTGTCCCACCCAGGCTTGAGGATAATTCAATATGCAGGAGTTTATCAATGTATTCAAAGGCCTGATTGAGATGAGAATGGCTTTCCGAATAATCTCCGGCTTCGGGGTGAATGATGTTTTGCGCCGCCAGAAAATCATAATCCACAAAAGTTTGAGAAGCTCCCGTATCTAAATCACCGACGAGATGAACAATTCCGGAAGCTGAACTAAATGTTGCAGGAAGCGTCGGATAATAATCTCCTACTTTTTTCGTTTCGTGCCATGATGCAGCGCTTTCCTCGACGGTGATGAACCGGTCATTGACAAAGACAAACGGGAATTTTCCAGTGCGCCGGTAAATTTCCAGAATTTGTGGTTGCCTTGGCTTATCGTTCAAGCTTTTCCCCGACGCAATAATCTTTCCATTAATCACAACCAGCCAGGCGGCGTCCAGCGCTAAAAAATTTTCTTGCAGCCAATGGCAATTCTGTTCTCTCAGACGCCGCTGCAACATGCCGCGCTCTTCAAGCGGCAGACTTTCATATTCTGCCAGCGTCAAATTCTCGCCAACGAATTGCAACGACGGGCTTGACCCCGCCGTTTTGTCGGCGCGATTTGGCGTTGAACCAACCGCGGGTTCCAACACCGTGGCAGGTTGAAGCCTGGCCCGGCCGATGATTTCCCAGATCGTTTGCAACGCCGCGGGATCGAGATGATCGACCTCGGCTTTGATATGCTCGCGCATGGTGGCGTGGCTCATGAAGTCTCCTTTGGCAAAGGTTGCTTGGGCTTTTTTCTTACAATAGAGGATAATCCCCAAACATGCAAGGGAAATTTTTAAATCGAAAGGGGCGAAGTCGGACTTGGTCGCGAAGAGGTTTCAAGTTTAGGGAATTTCCCTGACCAAGTCCGACTTCACATTTTCTTCTTCTCGCGCGCCTCCCGAATCTTCTGCATCTGCCTCGGCTCCCACTCATCCGCCAGCGCATCCAAAACAAACTCGCGATAAAAGTAATCCTCCCGCTCGTGAAACACCTCGGCCTTGCGATTGCCGCGATTGTAAAGATGGTACATCTCACCGGTGAGAAATTGCATGCGCCGGTTCATCGCGCCCTCCTCGATAGGGTGAGTGAAGTCGGTTGGCGAAGTCGGACTTGGGCGCGGAGATTTTGCAAAATTAGAAACTTTGCCTGCCCAAGTCCGACTGCACTTGAGGAGTTCATATTGGCCGTCGGAGAGCCATTTCCATTTTACGGCCAGCCGCAGATACAGGCGGACCAGCGAGAGCGCTTCGTCGGCGCGCTCGAGGCGTTCTTGCCGCGCGGCGCCTTTGCGGATGTTGGCTTCTTCCAGCCGCTCGCGCAAATCGAACGCCGCATCCAACAACCGTTTCGTCGCGCTGTGGCGCTGCGCGCGCGGAAAATTGTTGGTTGCCGGCAAAAGCCACGTCAAAAAATCGTACGTGCGCGTGAAAATCGGCATTTCTTGAGAAGCCATGAGTTCAAAAATAGTTCAAACTAAAGATAGCTATTTTTTTAAAAATTTTCGGCCAAAGGGGCTTCGCCCCTCTGGACTCCCCAGAGTGCAGAGCGCCAGAGTAACAGAGTTCAGAGCATCAACGTTCAGAGCGTCAAAAGCTTAATGGGCGCGCCGACAACCGAAACCCGCTGAGCCTGCCCCGAAGGTTCGGATTGTACCAGTCGCGAAAGGCGCAACGAACGCCGCTGGCATCATTGTAGAACGAGCCGCCACGAAGAACACGCGCGACATCATGTGGCGCTTCCAAATTTTCCCGACCATCCTTCGGCTCATACGGATATTCTTTCCCCCACAAGCTGCGCATCCATTCCCACACGTTGCCGCTCATTTCTTCGCAACCGTACGGGCTGGCGCCATCAGGAAAACAGCCCACCGCGTTGGTGGCGCCGATTTTGGTTTCGGTGTAATTGGCGCAGTTCGAATCGGCGTCATCGCTCCACGGATAGCGGCGCTGCGGTTTTTCATTTGGCTTCCGAGGTTCGATAGTATAATGTTCTGCCCGGATTTTGTCAAGCGCAATGATGCGTAGCGGTTGAAAAATTTCTTCGCCGCCCCGCCCCGCTTTTTCCCACTCGGCTTCGGAGGGCAAGTCGATTTTCATTTTCTCACCCAGCCATTTTTTCTCGTGGCCGATTTCCGTGAGCCAGCGCGTGAACGCCAGCATCTCGTACCACGTGATGCCCACCACCGGATGATTGGGCAAATTGAACGGCGTGCCGAAATCTTCTGGTTGCTCATACGGTTTGTTATCCAATCTGCCTTTTACTTTTCCTTCCTTCCAAACGTCAGCAGCTTTCGCTTCCGGCCAGTAACGTTCTGTTTTGTAGCCGCCGGCTTGCACAAATGCCGCAAACTGCGCGTTGGTGACGGGATAGCGCGACAGCCAGTAATCATAGTTCAAATACGCATTGCGATGCAGTTCTTTTTCTTCGCCCATCCAAAACGGGCCGGCGGGCACGAGGCAAAATTGCATTTCATTGATCGTGGTGACTTCGCGTCGTGTCTCGCCGAGATGAGCCAGCGTGTTGCCGGCCAGCGTGCGCTCGGTGGCAGGAAAATCTTTTTGCCGGAGAATATGCACGAGCCAATTTTGCACAAGCGCTTTTTTCTCTTCATTGCGGCCGCTCACTTTGGTTAATTTGGCGGATTCCACCAAAACCTGGCCGGCCAAATGCGCGCCCCAGATTTCTTTTAAATTGGCCGCGGCTTGGCCCGGATCGCGATGGCAGAGACGATCGACCAAAACCCACACGGCAAAATCGCCGCCGTGCGAGGCTTTGGCCGCGGCGAGCAACGCCACTTCGCGCCAGCGATTCGGATCGGCGCAGGCCAGCTCCGCCAGTTTTTCCGGAAAATCCTGATCGGTCAAATAACACGCGGCGAGATATTCCTGAAACGTGCGATGCGGAAAAGTATAAACCCCGACCCCGCGCGGCAGCAACAGGCCGGCGCGCTCGCCTTTTTCGCGCAGCTCTTTTTGCAGCGGCTCGGCATATGCGCTCAATTCATGCGGCGCGAGCTCGCCGGCGATGAACTGCCACAGATGTTTTGCCGTCGCCTGTTGCCCGGCCGGCGGCGAAATCGCGCAAAATAATCCGCACCGGCAGCAACGCGCCGTGATCCCACGGCTGCGGCGCCGGCTGCTCTTTCTCGTCTTCTTTTTCTTTGGGCAACGGCGCGGTGAGCAATTGGAGATTGGCGTTTTGATCGCCGCGTGCTTCGCCGGCCAGGCAGAGCGCGACGAAATTGACAAACGTGCTCTTGCCGCTGCCGGGATCGCCGAGCAAAACGAGACGCGGGTGGCGATTCAATTGCTCGAGCGCGGAGAGACGGCGATGCTCTTTTTCCAATGCTTCGCGGTTGTGCATTCGTTCAAATGATTCCGCGGTCTGCGTGCGCAAAGCCGTGTACACCGCGTCGAGCTCGTGGCGGCCGCCATGCACGGGATCGCTCGCGGCTTTGGGGTCGATGCCGGTGAGCGAGAGTTGGCGCGCGCTCTCGAACAGCCAACTGAGGTAAGCCTCGCGCAAAGCTTTGGCGTTCGTCGCCCCGGGTTTGAGGATGACGCGGTTTTGATTGCCGGTGACAATGATACTATCCGTCACCGGGCCTTCGACATTCACGGCGCGTTTTGCGATTTCGGTGATTTGATTCGACACGGCTGTTTTTTTATCGCCGCGCCACCATGCGAAAAATCCGGCAATGCCGGCGATGAGCCACAACGCGATTTGAATCGCATCGGCGAGTCCCTGAATCAAATCGGTTTTCGCGCCGATCAATTCAAGCAGCGGCGCCAGCCACCATTTCACCGTCACGCCGGCCGCAACGAGCGCGAGCAGTAAGATAATCAGCAAGCCCCAGCGTTTCATGTTTCACCGCCTTGAATAAAGAATGTTCCCATGAAAATGTACCGCAACATTTATGTTGCGCGCAAGTTGTTTTAAAGCAACTCATTGACCGGTCGCTATAATTCCACCACTTTTCGGTGATTGGACGATTTAAGCGACCGGTCAATACTTGTTGCTCGTAGGAGGAAATTTGCAATCGGGTCCGTGACTTAAAAGTCGCGGTACGAAAGATACAAGCGAATGAGGGAAAAGTCAAGGGTAGGAAGGCAAAACGTGATTAAGCGCGGCGTTTGGGCGTTGCGCTTTTCTTTTTTGGGGCGGCTTTCCGGCGCGACGGTTTTATTTTTGTGGCCGTCACGATTTCGGTTTGCCGTTTTGCAAAATCCAGCAGCACCTGCGGCTTGAGTTCCAGCAAAATATCACGGCCGATGAGGGCGGTGCGGTTGGGATTGATGGTGACGAAATGTGTGTGAAGCCCCGGAATCAAAATCTCCAATCATTTCAACAGAATTGGAAGCGGAGCGAAATGTTATGGGAAGCGTCGGGTAATAATCGCCGGTTTGAACCGTCTGATGCCAGGACGCAGTGCTTTCTTCAATAGTAATAAATTTTTCATTGACAAAAACGAATGGAAATTTACCGAGGCGTTGAGATAGTTTCACGGTTTGCGGCGGCCTCGGCTTGTCTTTTAAGCTTTTTCCTGAAGCAATAACTTCCCCGTCAATCACCATCACCCACGCCGCGTCAAGAGCCGAAAATTTTTCTTGCAACCATTGCCGATTGCGTTCTTTCAAACGCCTTTTGAGCATGGCGCGTTCTTTGAGAGTCAAACGCTCAAATTCTTCTAACGTCAAATTCTTGCCGACAAACTCCAATTGTTTTGGGGTAAACGGGGCTTGGTCAAAAGACTTCGAGGCCGAACCGCCATTTTTATCCCGCCCAATTGCAGCCCGGCGCTTCGAGCCGGCAATGATCTCCCGAATCGACCGCAACACTTCTGCATCAAGGTGATCTAAGTCGTTTTTAATGTCGTTAATTATGGCTTCGTCGTAGCTCATGATCACTCCGGGGTTTGATGAGTGAATTTGTTTTTCAACGCAAAAAGATGAACATTAAAAGATAATCGAAACGTCGCTAAAAGTCAAGCCGGGTGAGCATGAAAAAGCGCGGAAAGTAACGGGCAGGTAGCGCCCCGCCACACGGGGCAGTCAGGATGACAGCGCTACGTTTTTTACGAATAAAAAATGACCGGCCACGCGGGCGGCCGATCATTTGGAGATGGCTGCGACTGCGGAGTGATCACGCCATCAACGCGAGAGGAATGGGGAGACCTGCTGAATATTTTCGGCGATGAGCTGATTCATGTCGTGGGTAATGGTGACGAGTTTGTTGGCGGCATCCACGGCGAATTGATCCAGCTCGCCGCCGCCGCTGGGAATGTAGGCCGGCACGATGACCACGGTCCCAACGTCGCCCTCGGCAATGTTCGGGTTCGCCTGAATCTGCCGATTCGACACCGGCAGGCGAATGCCGAGATCGCTCATGCGGCGTCCTTCCAAAAAGAAAATTTCCTGCCGCAGCAAATAGAGCAGGCGATAATGCTCGGTGAGCGTTGACAGCGCGTTGATCGCCTCCACCGTCACGCTCGTGCCGGAAATGCCATAAACATTGATCGTCGTGCACGGTCAAGACGATGATATTCTGCTCCGGCCAGTTTTTTTAAACTCGCGAATGCCCTCGATGCCGGACATGCCGGGCAAACCGATGTCCATCAACACCATGTCCGGCAAATCCTTTTCGATGCGGAGCAGGGCGCTTTCACAATCGGGATATGTGCTTACACAGCAGTAACTTTTCGTGTTATCGATCAGGAACGCCAGATTTTCCCGCAGATCATCGTCGTCTTCGACAATTGTAACCGTGATCATGATTTACCTCAAAAACTTGAACGGTTGAATTTGGGATTGTTCGGGTTGGTTTATTCGCCCCGTAAAAGGAAGATTTTCCCAATCGGCAGCAATCTCGCTTCCGAGCAACTCATTGACCGGTCGCTATAACTCCACAGATTTGTGGTGGAAAAACGATTTAAGCGGCCGGTCAATTATTACGGGGCAGCTTTGTACAACCGAGGTTTGGCGAGCAGGAAAAATTCCGGCGGGCGGTTTTTGGGAAATAGGACGCCGTTATAAGCCGATTAGTTCAAAAAATTTTAAGCTTGACTTTCACGTGACGCGTTGACAAATTAACAGCGGGCTGAGGGTTTCATGTTTTCCCCCAAAAAAATAAACGCGACGGATACAAGAATGACTGCTACGATTCTACAATTGCTCCGCGCCAGTGAAAGTGAAACGCTTGAGTTTAAGCAATCGCTCGGCGAGATACGCGAAATCATCGAGACGGCCGGCGCCTTCGCTAACGGCCAGGGAGGCACGATTGTGATTGGCGTCACCAATGTCGGCAGAGTGTTGGGCGTCGACATTGGCAAGGATACGCTGGAGGCGCTGGCCAATAGCATTCAGCAGCAAACCGATCCGAAAGTTTTTCCATCAATCGTTGTGGCCGAAGTCGAGGGCAAAACCGTTATTACGCTGCGAATTGAGGAAAGCTCCATCAAACCTGTGCTTGTGCAAGGGCGAGGCTACAAGCGCATTGGAAAAAGCTATCATGTGCTTTCCAGCAGCGAATTGACGCGCCTGTTTTTCTCAAGCGGGGAAATCTCATGGGACGCCGGCCCGAGCTCCGGGGCAACGCTTGATGACATTGATGTGGAAATTCTGCGCCAGTTTTTGCGACGCGCGCGCCAGGAACGCTGGGAATATCCTCTCGAGGCTTTACGCGAAGCGATTGTCAACGCGACCTGTCACCGCGACTATCGCGACAGCGGCAACGTTCAAGTGCGCATCTTCGATGACCGCGTTGAGGTGTGGAGCCCGGGGCTATTGCCCGAAGGCATCACCATCAGCGATCTTTATCGCACCCACAACTCGCGGCCACGCAATCATCGCATTGCGCGCGCTTTCTTTCTTATTCGTTACATCGAACAGTGGGGCACGGGAACGTTGCGGATGATCGAGTTGTGCCGCGCCGCGGGTTTGCCCGAGCCTGAATACGCTGAAATGAGCGGGGCGGTGGTTGCCACCTTTCGCAAGGCAAAACTCACGAAGAGATATCATGAGGGGCCGGAACAAATTGAAAGGCAAAAGCGGGCAATAGAATATGTTCGGCAGCAGGGCCGAATTACTACGCAAGGCTATGCACAATTTTTTAATGTGTCAATTCGAACTGCCCGTCGTGATTTGACCGCCCTGGTGGATAAGGGCGTCTTCCATCGTGCTGGTAAGAGCAAAGCAAGTTATTTTGAATTGACTAAAGTCGACGGCCGGAATTAATGGCCGCCATTTGGCGAAAATGCTTTTATAGATTGAACTCAAGTCCACCAGTTTGCTGTACAGCTTTACTTTGTCTAAAGTCAGAATTGAATCACGATGAAGCGATTCTGATTCCATTTGCTGCAATTGATTCGATTGGATCGCTAATGACATGAAATAAGATGTGATAACGCTCATGGCCGGAACCTGGCCGCAATCATTGTTCTTAATTAAAAGGACGATTTGAGTTCTTTTACGTTGGCTCGGTGAGAGTAGCCGCTCTCAACGAGCTTTTTTTTTGAGTAGCGTTTTGCCATGCGCGAATCCGCTTCGCATAAATAACGCCGCGAAGCGGCAAATTGTTTCAGCGCTTTTTTCGAGCTTGTCCCCGCTTGCGAGTTCGGCTTGATTGCACCGCGTCCCCAATCATCGTTTGCCGCTTCGCAAAATCGAGCAACACCTGCGGCTGAAGCTCCAACAAAAATGCAAGCGAAAACTTTGCTTGCTTTTCTAAGCGAAAATCCGTTTTTTAAATGAGCCTTTGACGGGCGACAAAAAGGATGATGGCACTAAAAACTTTGAAGAG
>Ga0247727_10007553_pt1 | contig 20654 bp, 19 predicted proteins | sample WisWelCaveWW1625_FD_202498 | JGI IMG/M metagenome (GOLD analysis project Ga0247727, IMG submission 202498) | Biofilm microbial communities from Wishing Well Cave, Virginia, United States - WW16-25 | ecosystem: Environmental > Aquatic > Deep subsurface > Groundwater > Cave microbial mat | place... | reverse complement strand
CCGCTCGATCCGGCCTTCGGCGACGCGGCGCTCGACCACGAGGTTTCGTCCCTCGCGGTAGCCAAGATCCTCCAGCCTCCCGATGAGCGCACTCCGCAGATGGGCGCCTGCCGCATCCGTGCCCGGCATGAGGATTGCCATGCGATAGGTCCGCGGCTGGGCTTCAACGCGTGCGCCCGCGAGCAGCGTGAGAGCGATGGATCGGAAAAGGAACTGCCGACGTTGACGTCTTCTCATGCGTTACCGTCCTTCAGTTGCTGCAGCAGGCGCCCGAGCGCCTCACGGTCGATACGATCCTTATCGCGATACGCCGTTTTGGTTTTCAGGAGACCTTCGATGTTCAGGGTGACGATTGGGACCCCCTCGATCTCGGTCCGGACGATGTGTGGCTGCAACGATTCGTAGGTTTCGCCGTTCGCCGTGAACAGAAGATCGATCAGGAGGTCGTCGGCGACGCGGATGTTCTCGGGTTCGTTGCCGCGCTGCTCGAACCAGACCGGGTCCAGGTCCTGCGAACTCGGCAGGAAATCGAGGGCCCGAATGAGGCGCCGCCCGTTTTCCGTCGACGGCGGCAGTAAAAGGTCTACATCTTCGGTGTTGCGGAGGAAGCCGTTCAAGCGGACGGCTTGCCCACCGACCAGGATGTACTGCACGCCTTCTTCGTGCAGGCGCTGCATCAGCCTCAGCAGCGGATCCGAGGGCGCTCCCACGGTGCTCAGCGCCGGACGGTCGTCTCCGGAGAATTGATGCGCCGCGCGATTTCGAGAGCGCGCAGGTCGTCGATCCGATTGAGTTCTGCGTGCGTGGCGCGCAGCACACCGCGGGGGAGGGAGGGACGCGCCGCGCAAAGCAGGCGATCCAGTTCGCGCCCGCGACGCCAAGCTTCCGCAGGGTCAAGCACGAACTCGGTGCGATTCCTTGATCCGACGACCCTGTCCATGGGCAGATTATGGCACGTCGGCGTCAGAGACCGCGCAACACCGAGACAGCCTGGTCCACGCGCTCGACCGCGATCACTTCCAGACCGGCGAACTTTCCCTTCGGCTGGTTTGCCTTCGGCACGATCGCTTTCTCGAAGCCGAGCTTGGCGGCTTCCTTCAGGCGGTCCTGGCCGCGCGGCGCCGGGCGCACTTCGCCGGCCAGGCCGATCTCGCCGAACACCACGGTTTTTGCTGCAATGGGTCTGTCCGTCAAAGAAGAAACTATTGCCATCGTCACTGCAAGATCGGCCGCGGGCTCGCCGATGCGCACGCCGCCGACGGCGTTCACGAACACATCCTGCTCCCAGGTCGCGATGCCGGCGTGGCGGTTCAGCACCGCGAGCAGCATGGCGAGGCGGTTCTGCTCCAGGCCAACCGAGAGGCGGCGCGGGTTGGGCGTATGCGCGCTGTCCACCAGCGCCTGAATCTCGACCAGCAGCGGGCGCGTGCCTTCGAGCGTCGCGAGCACACAGGCGCCGGCGACGTTCTTCTCGTGCTGCGACAGGAACAGCGCCGAGGGATTGGCGACCGCGCGCAGGCCCTTGTCGGTCATGGCGAACACGCCCAGTTCGTTGACCGCGCCGAAGCGGTTCTTGACCGCGCGCACGAGGCGAAAACTGGAATGCGGATCGCCCTCGAAGTAGAGCACCGTGTCCACGATGTGCTCCAGCACCCGCGGCCCGGCGATCGCGCCGTCCTTGGTAACGTGGCCGATGATGAACAGAGCGCTGCCGCTCTTCTTCGCGTGGCGCGCGAGCTGCGCCGCGCATTCGCGCACCTGCGCTACCGAACCGGGCGCCGATTGCAGCGCCTCGGACCAGAGCGTCTGGATCGAATCCACCACCGCGACCTGCGGCCGCTGCGCGTCCAGCACGGCCGCGATGCGCTCGAGCTGGATCTCCGCGATCAGGTGAACCGCACGGGCATCGAGCGCCAGACGCCGGGCCCGCATCGCCACCTGCTCGGGTGATTCCTCGCCTGAAATATATAAGACGTTGTGAGCGGAACCGAGGGTTGCAAGCGCCTGCAGCAAAAGCGTGGACTTGCCGATGCCTGGATCACCGCCGATCAGCACTACCTGCCCCGCCACCAGGCCGCCGCCCAGCACCCGGTCCAGTTCGCCGATGCCGGTGGCAAGGCGCTCAAGCTCGCGGGTTGCGACCTGGTCCAGCGAGACGGCGCCCGGCGCGGCCCCGCCGATGCGCTTCACGGAGCCGCGCTCGGCGATCGTCTCGGTGAGCGTTGCGGCGGCGCCGCAGGATGGACATGCGCCGAACCATTGCAGCGCGCTCGCGCCGCAGTCGCTGCAAACATAGGCAGATTTTGTTTTTTTCAAAAATCGAATTTTTTTTAAAAGAAAACCGAATGAATCAAGTTTCAAAAACCGGTACTCGCGGCGCCAGCGCGCAGAGCAACTCGTAGCTCACCGTGCCGGCGGCCTGGGCTACCTCGTCGCAGGGCAGCCCCTCGCCCCACAGCGTGACCGGCGTGCCGATATAGGCTTCCGGAATGTCGCTGATGTCCACGCAGACCATGTCCATCGAGACGCGGCCCACCGTGCGCGTGCGCTGCCCGGCGACCAGTATCGGCGTGCCCGAAGGCGCGTGGCGCGGATAGCCGTCGGCATAGCCGCAGGCGACCACGCCGATGGTCATTTCCTCGGTGGCCTGGTAGGTCAGGCCGTAGCCGATCCCTTCGCCCGCCTGCAGGTGCTGCACGCCGATGATCTCGGAGGCGAGCGTCATGGCGGGCCGCAGGCCGATCTCCTCGGCGCTCTTGAAGCCGAAAGGCGAGCAGCCATAGAGCATGATGCCCGGCCGCACCCAGTCGGCGCGCGTCTGATCGGCAAAGCGCAGCAGCGCGGCGGAGTTGGCGAACGAGCGCGGCGCCTCGAACGGCTGCGTCAGTTCGTTGAACCACTGCAGCTGGGCGGCGACGCCGCCCTCGCCATCGGCGTCGGCGAAATGGGTCATCAGCGTGACCGAGGCGATGCCGGGGTTCGCATCGAGCGCATTCCAGGCGAGGCGCACGTTGTCCACCGTGAAACCGAGCCGGTTCATGCCGCTGTTGACCTTCAGGTAGACCTCGAGCCCGCCATCCAAGCCCGCTTTCTCCAGCATTTCGATTTGCTCCATGCTGTGGATCACCGGGGTCAGGCGGTGCCGCGCGAGCAGCTGGATGTCCTCGGGCTTGAAGATGCCTTCCAGCATCAGGATCGGCTTGTCGATGCCGGCGTTGCGCAACCGCAGCGCGTCCACGAAATCGAGGAGCGCGTAGCCGTCGGCCTGAGCCAGCGCCTGGGCGGCGCGCAGCAACCCGTGCCCGTAGGCGTTCGCCTTGATCACGGCCCAGACGCGCGCGGGCCCCGCGTGCGAACGCGCGACCTCGAGGTTGTGCGCGAGCGCCGCGGCGCTGACCGTCGCGCGGATCGGTCTTGGCATGGCCCGCAGGATACCCGGCGCGCGGGCAAAGGTCATCCTGGACCGCGCAAGGCGCGGTGTGCCGTGCTATAAAAGCCGCCGACATGGGTTCGGGTTTCTACACCATCATGGCGGCGCAATTTTTCTCGTCGCTCGCCGACAATGCGCTGCTGGTGGCGGCGATCGCGCTGCTCATGCAGGCCGATTCGCCGCCCTGGATGACGCCGTACCTGAAGTTCTTCTTTGTCGTCTCCTATGTGGTGCTCGCGCCCTACGTCGGCGCATTCGCCGACCGCCTGCCAAAGGGCACGGTGATGTTCATCGCCAACACCATCAAGATCGCCGGCTGCGCGCTGATGCTGTTCGACATCAACCCGCTCGCCGCCTACGCGCTGGTCGGCCTGGGCGCTGCGGCCTACTCGCCGGCCAAATACGGCATCCTCACCGAATACCTGCCGCACTCGAAACTGGTCGCGGCCAACGGCTGGATCGAGGGGCTGACGGTCGGCTCCATCATCCTGGGCGTGGTGCTGGGCGGTTTCCTGATCCGCACCGGCGTCGCCGACGTGCTGCTCGGCTTCGACCTGCCGTTCATCGATACCGGCATCGACACCCCGCCCGACGCCGCGGTCGCGCTCATCATCGTGGTCTACGCGGTCGCGGCAGTGTTCAACCTGTACATCCCGCGCACCGGCGTGCCGATGCGCCCGCTGCCGTCCCATCCGGCCGCCACGCTGCGCGACTTCCTGCGCTGCATCGGCAGCCTGTGGCGCGACAAGCTCGGCCAGATTTCGCTGGCGGTGACGACGCTGTTCTGGGGCGCCGGCGCGACGCTGCAGTTCATCGTCATCGACTGGTCGGCCGCCGCGCTCGGCTACAACCTCTCGGATGCGACCCTGCTGCAGGGTTTCTGCGCCTTCGGCATAGCCGCGGGCGCGGTGCTCGCGTCGCTGACCGTGCGCCTCGACCATGCGGTCAAGGTGATCCCGCTCGGCATCGCCATGGGCCTGATCGTGATCCTGATGGACGCGGTCCGCAGCGTCTGGCTCGCGGTGCCGCTGATCATCCTGATCGGCGGCCTGGCCGGCTTTTTCGTCGTGCCGATGAACGCGCTGCTGCAGCACCGCGGCCACCACCTGGTCGGCGCCGGGCGCTCGATCGCGGTGCAGAACTTCAACGAGAACGCCTCCATCCTGATCATGATCGCGCTCTACTCGCTGCTGCTCGCCTCAGGCGTGTCGATCTACTGGGTGATCGCGCTGTTCGGCGCGTTCATCGCCGGCACCATGCTGATGGTGCTGCGCTGGTACCAGCACAACCGCCGCGCGCATGCCGAGCAGGTCGAGAAGCTGCTCGCCTTCGCCCGCGCCGAAAGCGGGCACCACTAGGCACCAGCGATAGTTTTTCTCGCGAACACCAAATCGGCCCAGGCCTTGGATTTTTCCGGCAGGCTGCGCAGCAGGTAGGCCGGGTGGTAGGTGACGATCAGAGGCACGCCCGCATAGTTGTGAACCTTGCCCCGCAGGCTGGCGATCGTGGCGTCGGTGCCCAGCAGCGTCTGCGCGGCAAAGCGCCCCATCGCCAGGATCAGTTTCGGCCGGATCAGCTCGATCTGGCGCAGCAGGTGCGGCGAGCACTTCGCCACCTCGTCGGGCTCCGGGTTGCGGTTGCCCGGCGGCCGGCACTTGAGGACATTGGCGATGAACACGTTGTCGCCCCGGCTCAGGCCGATCGCGGCCAGCATATTGTCGAGCAGTTTGCCCGCCTGGCCGACGAACGGCTCGCCGATCCGATCTTCCTCCGCCCCCGGCGCCTCTCCCACCAGCAGCCAGTCGGCCCGCTCATCGCCCACGCCGAACACGGTCTGCGTGCAGCCCGCTCGCAGCTTGCAGTCGGTGCATCCGGCGACCCTGGTCTTGAGGTTTTGCCACTCAAGATTGACGTTTTGTTCCTTTTTCCTGACACGCCAAACAGGCCCTAAACCCATTTCCTGCAAAACCTCGCCGCGGCGACTCATAGCGCGAGCGTCAGCACCAGCGCGTCTTCGCGCCCCGCAGGCGCCGGGTAGTAGCCGGGTCGCACTGCAACCTGGCGGAAACCGAAGCGGCTGTAGAGCGCCTTCGCGCCACTGTTGCTCGGCCGCACCTCGAGGAACAGGTGCTTTGCCCCGCATCCGCGCGCCAGGCGCATCACCTCCGCGAGCAGCGTACTGCCGTGCCCGCGCCGCTGGCAGGCCACGGCGACGGAAAGATTGAGCAAATGCCCCTCGCCAGCCGCCACCAGCAGGATGAAGTAGCCCAGCAACTCGCCGCCGCCGCGCCAGGTCCAGCACTGGTAGCTCGCGCGCAGCGAATCGGCGAAATTGCCGCGCATCCAGGGATGCGAGTAGATCGCGTTCTCGATCGCGAGCACTTCGGCGAGGTCGCCCTCGCGCATCGCGACCAGCCGCGGCGCCTGTTTCAACACCGCACTCATGCGGGGCCCATCATTTTGCCGCCAGCTCCGCAGTGGTGAAGGCGACCTTGTCGCGCAGGTAGGCCGGCACAGCGAGCGCAGCGTCCACGCCGCCGCCCTCGGCCAGGCGCGGCGCGGCCAGCCGCGCCACGGCGGTGGCCGAGGGATGAACCTGCGGCATCACTCTGGTCAAGCCCAAGGATCCATAGGCGGCAAACCCGTTTCCACAGCCGATCCAGCCATCGCCGGGCGGCAGGACCACCGCGGCGGGTGGCACGCACTGCGGCGCCATCGCTTCGCGCCAACGCCCGCCCGATTTTCCATCGATGCGCTCGTGCGCCGCATAATACACTTCGCGCATGCGCGCATCGAGGCAGGCGACGACGCGCGCCGCGCCCGATTCCTCCGCCATCGCCTCCAGCGTCGAAATGCCGATCACCGGGATGTTGCGTGCCAGAGCAATGCCCTGCGCCACGCCGCAGGCGATGCGCAGGCCCGTGAAGGAACCCGGACCGGCGCCAAACGCGACCGCGTCGAGCGCGTCGAGCCCGATGCCGGCCGCCGCGGCGAGGCGGTCCAGCATCGGCAGCACCCGCCCGGAGTGGCCCTGGCCGGCGCGCTCCTCGATGGCCGCGATCTCGCCGTCGAGCCAGAACGCGACCGAGCACCACTCGGTGGAGGTTTCGAACGCGACGAATCTCATTGCGTGATTTTAATCGGATAAAATTTAAATGAGATTCGAGGAGAAAACAGTGAAAGAGCACCGTATTGCAGTCATTCCGGGCGACGGCGTCGGCCGCGAGGTGATGCCCGAAGGCGTGCGCGTGATGGAAGCCATCGGCGCGAAGCACGGCATTACTTTCAAGTGGCAGGAATTCCCCTGGAGTTGCGATTGGTACAAGGCGCACGGCAAGATGTGCCCGGACGACGCCCAGCAGATCCTGCGCGGCTACGACGCGGTCTACTTCGGCGCCGTCGGCAACCCGGCCATCGTTCCCGACCACATTTCGGCCTGGGGCCTGCTGATCAACTTCCGGCGCTGGTTCGACCTCTACGTCAACCTGCGGCCGGTGCGCCTGTTCGAGGGACTGCCCTGCCCGCTGGCGGGACGCAAACCCGGCGACATCGACTACATAGTCATCCGCGAGAATACCGAGGGGGAATACGGCCGCGTCGGTGGCCGCATGTTCGAGGGCACCGAACGTGAGGTAGTCACCCAGCAGGCCGTGTTCTCGCGGCGGGGCGTGGACCGGATCATGAAGTACGCCTTTGAGCTGGCAAAAACGCGCAAGCAGCACGTCACCAGCTGCACCAAGTCGAACGGCATCTCGATCACCATGCCCTACTGGGATGAGCGCTTCGCCGAAATGAAGAAGGGCTATCCCGGCATCCGCACCGACCAGTACCACGTGGATGGTTTGTCCATCCAGATGGTGCTGAACCCGGACCGGTTCGACCTCATCGTGGCCTCCAACCTGTTCGGCGACATCCTCTCTGACCTCGGCCCAGCCACCGCCGGCACCATCGGCATCGCGCCCTCGGGCAACATCAACCCGGAGCGCAGCGCGCCCTCGATCTTCGAGCCGGTGCACGGCTCGGCACCGGACATCGCCGGCAGGAAAATCGCCAACCCGATCGGCCAGGTCTGGTCCGGCGCGCTGATGCTCGAGCACCTCGGCCACCCCGCAGCGGCCGCCGACGTGGTGCGCGCGATCGAGCGCGTGATCGTCGGGGGCCCGCACACGCCGGACATGAAAGGCAAGGCCTCGACCGCGGAGGTCGGTGCGGCGGTCGCCGAAGCGGTCCGCGCGCAGTCCAAGATCGCCGCTTGAAGACCTACCGGATCGCGTCGATCCCGGGAGACGGCATCGGCAAGGAAGTCATAGCGGCAGGCATCGAAGTCTTGAATTTTCTTTCCGGGAAAGAAAATCTCAGGTTCGAAATCGAATCCTTCGACTGGAGCTCGCAGCGCTACCTCAGGACCGGTGCCTACATTCCCGAGGGGGGGCTGGAGAAACTGAAGACTTTCGACGCCATCTTCTTCGGCGCCGTCGGCTCGCCCGAGGTGCCCGACCACATTTCGCTGTGGGGACTGCGCCTGCCGATCTGCCAGGGCTTCGACCAGTACGCCAACGTCCGCCCGTCACGGGTTTTACCCGGTATTTCTTCAAAAATAAAAGGCGCAAACGAAATTGACTGGGTCATCATCCGCGAGAACACCGAAGGCGAGTACTCGGGCTCCGGCGGCCGGGTGCACAGGGGGCTGCCGGAGGAGATCGCCACTGAGACCTCCGTATTCACGCGGGTCGGCGTCGAGCGAATTCACCGCTTCGCATTCGAGTTGGCTCGAAAACGTCCTCGCAAACACTTGACGCTCGTCACCAAATCGAACGCTCAGCGTCATGGCATGGTTCTCTGGGATGAAATATTTTTTGAACTGAAATCAAAATTCCCGGACGTACAAACAGATCGCGTGCTGGTGGATGCCATGACCACGCGCATGGTGCTGAAGCCGGAGTCGATCGACACCGTCGTTGCCTCCAATCTTCACGCCGACATCCTTTCGGACCTCGCCGCTGCCCTGTCGGGTTCGCTCGGCATCGCGCCGACCGCGAACCTGAACCCGGAGCGCAGGTTTCCGTCGATGTTCGAGCCGATCCACGGTTCGGCCTTCGACATCACCGGCAAGGGCATCGCCAACCCGATCGCCACCTTCTGGACCGCTTCGATGATGCTCGAGCACCTCGGCGAGCCGAAGGCCGCCGCGCGCCTGATGAAGGCCATCGAGCGCACCACCGAAGAACAGGTTTTCACGCCCGACCTGGGCGGCGTGCACGATACGCGGGCCGTGACCAACGCCGTCAAGCGCGCGCTCTAATGCCTCGGCGGCAGATCCGGTTCGCGACCATCGCGGTGTTCGGCTTGGGCGCGTTCGTCGCAGCCTCGATCGGCAGCACGCTGTATTTGAGCGGCGCCAGCAGCCTGCGCGCGACGCAGGTGATGCTCGCGCAGCATGCCGAGGATCTGCTCGATTCGCTCGAGCGCCGGATCGACGCGGAACTCGAGCCGGTGCGCGTGCAGTCCACCTGGGTCGCGAGCGCATTCTCGGAGAATCGGGTCGATCTGCGGCGCCACGCCCAGCTCGAGGCCTTCATGACGGGCCTCATCGGCGCCATGCCCCAGGGCGGCGCGATGGTGCTGGTCGATCCCGCCGGTCGGGCGCGCCGCTGGACGCGTGATCAGCCTCGCGCGCTCAGCGAGGACTGGTCCGGGCGGAGCACGGTGATGGCTTGGCTCGAGCAGGGCAAGACGCTGCAGGGCTCGAGCTGGCGACCGCCGCTCTGGGCGCAGACCCGGCAGGCCGCGGCACTTGTATATCAAACGCCATTGCGGCGTGATGGCCGCTTCCTCGGCATGCTCGGGCAGTCGGTGCCGGTCGCCAAGCTATCGCGGGAAGTGGCGATCTTCGGTGCCGAGCATACGCTCACCGCCTTCATCCTGTACGGCGAGGAGTTCGTACTCGCGCACCCTTCGCTCGCCGCGACGCAGGGCGGACTGCCGCGCGTCAATCCGTTGCCAAGCGTGCTTGAGGTGGGCGATCCCGTGCTGGCCCGGCTGCGCTCGTCGGACGCAGCCGCGCCGATCAGCATGCGCGCGCTGACACGCTCGCGTGCGGTCGGCGCGAAGATCGGTGACGATCGCTACGTCTACGTCTATCGGCAGATTTCAGGAACCGGCGCGATCCCCTGGAATCTGGGCATCTATATCAACGCGGAACGGGGCGGCCAGAGCGCCGAGCTGCGGCGTCTGGTGCTGTCGCTGGGCGCGGGGCTGGCCGTGCTTGCGCTCGCGGTGATTACCGCGGCGCTCGCCGGCCGGCGCCTTAGCGGCCCGGTCGAGGCGCTCGCGCGTGCGGCGACCGCGGTCCGCGAGGACCGGCTGGAGGAGGTGCCCAAGCTGCCGCGGAGCAGAATCGCGGAATTCGACGAGGCGAGCCGTTCCTTCAACCAGATGGTCGATGGCCTGCGCGAGCGCGGCATGATCCGCGCGACGCTGGGGCGCCTGCTGCCCGAGGAAGTGGCGCGGCGCCTGCTGGCCGGGGGCGGCCGTCTGGAGCCCGCCGAAGCCAAAGCGACCGTTCTCCTGTGCGACATCGAGGGCTTCGCGCTGCTGACCGACTCGCTCGGGCCGCAGGGTGTGGTCGAGTTCCTGAACGCCTACTTCGCGGCCGCCGGCGAAATCGTCGAGCGCCATCGCGGCGTGATCACCCAGTTCCAGGGCGACGCGGTGCTCGCCGTATTCAACCTGCCGCTGGCCGATGCCGATCACGGCGCCAATGCCTTGCGTGCGGCGCTCGAGCTGGTGCGCGCGGCGGACGAGCGCGAATTCGCCGCCGTGCGCGTGCGCAACCGGATCGGCATCTCGACCGGGCGGGTGGTGGCGGGAGCGGTCGGCTCGCGCGGCCGATTGAGCTACACGGTCCACGGCAACGCGGTCAATCTCGCCTCCCGGATCGAGGAGCTCAACAAGGAGTACGGCACCCGCATCCTGCTGGCGGAGAAAACGGCGGAGCGTTGCCCGGGTTTCGAGCTGGCGAAAGTCGCCGACGCCGAGATCAGGGGCTACGGAGAAAAAGTGCCGCTTTATACCCCGCGGGCTACTATCGTTCCATGACGGCCCCGGTCGCGGTCCCGTTCTGGCTGTTGCTGGTGGTGGCTGCGCTTGCCGCCTGGGCGGCCTATGACAGGCTGCTGCTGCCGGCGTTGCGCTGGTTCATGGCCGGGCGCACCGATCTGGTACTGGAGGAGGTTTCGACGCGGCTGCGTATCGGCGTGCGTCCCTTCCAGCGCACGCGGCGCCAGATCCTGATCCACCGGCTGCTGGGCGACCCGAAGGTGCAGTCCGCCGTGGAACAGCACGCCGCGCGGCACAAGGTTCCGCTGCCGGTGGTGCTGGCAACGGTCGAGCGCTACGCGCGCGAAATCGTGCCCGCATTCAACGCCTACCTGTATTTCCGCATCGGCTACTGGATCGGCCGCAAGGTCGCGCAGGGCCTGTACCGCGTGCGGCTGGGCTACGTGGATTCAGAAGCGCTCAAGACCGTGCCCGAGAACGCGACCGTGGTGTTCGTCATGAATCACCGCTCGAACATGGACTACATCCTGGCGGGCTACCTCGCGGCGGACCAGGCGGCGCTCTCCTACGCGGTCGGCGAATGGGCGCGCATCTGGCCGCTCGCGACGCTGATCCGCTCCATGGGCGCGTACTTCGTGCGCCGCAATTCCAAGGACGAGCTGTACCGGCGCGTGCTGGAGCGCTACATCGCGATGGCCACGCAGGCGGGCGTGCCGCAGGCGGTGTTCCCGGAAGGCGGCCTGACGCGCGACGGCCTGATGCGCGAGCCGAGGCTCGGCGTGGTGGACTACATGCTGCGCGGCTTCTGGCTCGACGGCGAGCGCGATCTCGTGTTCGTGCCGCTCGGCCTGAACTACGACCGGGTGCTGGAGGACCGCACGCTGCTGCTCTCCATCGATCCGAACGCGCGCAAGCCGGGGCGCTTCTGGGCGGCCTGGAACACGCTGGGCTTCGCCGCCAACAACCTGCGCCTGATGCTGAACAGCGAGTGGCGCCGCTTCGGCTACGCCTGCGTGAACTTCGGTGCACCCGTTTCCATGAGGCAATACTGTGCCCTGCGCGCACTGGATTTCCAGAAGCTCTCGGGCGACGCGCGCAAGCGCGCCATCAGCGAGCTCGGCACGCACCTCATGGCCCGCGTCGGCAGCATCGTGCCGGTGGTGCCGGTGCCGCTTATTGCTTCGGTTTTCTTGATTAATGATGCAAAAAAAATATCGGAGCTCGAGCTGAAATCGGAAGTGAAACAGATGATCGAAAAACTCGAGGCGGCCGGCGCACACGTCTACATTCCCAGGAAGGACCTCGACTACGCGGTTTCCGTGGGCCTGCGCATGCTGACGCTGCGCCGGCTGGTCGAGGAGAAGGACGGCCTCTTCGTGCCGCGGCAGATCGAGTTGCCCGTGCTGCGCTACTACGCCAACTCGATCGCGCATCTGCTGCCACGCTAGCGGCTCGCCCGCTGGCGTCCTGCTATTTAGCGGCGCTGCAGGTCACGGTTCGCATCGATCACGTCGCGGCGCAGCTGCTCGCGCTGCTGGGGATTGCGCCCCGTCTCGGCGCCGCGCTGCTCGCGCCAGCGCTGCCGCGCTTCGTCGCGGCTCATCTGGCCGCTATGCACCTGCTCGCGCAGCTTCTGGCGCTCTTCCCAGCCCATGCGCCGTTCGGGCGCCGGCATGGGTCGTTGCAATTCGCGCGCCCCTTTATGGCCGTGTTGCGCCAGGACGGGGGACAGCAGGAAAAGCATCAGCAGTGCGGCCAGGAGCTTCATGGTTCCGCGCATGTTACGTTGCTGCGCCATTCCCCGAACGCGCTTGCCCAGGTTATTTGTAACAATTCATGTCCACCGCGGTCCGGGGTCACACGTTGTTGCATCGTGCACCGGACAACAAGCTACCCTGCCCCCCATGGCTGAGCTGAAAAAGAGGATTCTAGTGGTCGACGACGACCAGCGGCTGCGCGAGCTGGTGGTGCGCTATTTCACCGAGCAGGGGTTCGAGGCGCGCGCGGTGGCCGATGCGCAGGGCATGGACCGGCAGCTCGCGCGTGCGCGCTACGACCTGGTGGTGCTCGACCTGATGCTGCCCGGCGAAGACGGGCTGGCGATCTGCCGCCGCCTCAGGGGGGAAAAAGCGGGCCAGGGTAACGGGCCCGCGATCATCATGCTGACCGCCAAGGGCGACGAGGTGGACCGCATCGTCGGCCTCGAGATGGGCGCCGACGACTATCTGCCCAAGCCGTTCAATCCCCGCGAACTGGTGGCGCGCGTCAGTGCCGTGCTGCGGCGCCGGCAGCCGGCCGGGCCGCCGGGCGGGCCCGCCGCGGATACGGAGGCGCACCGCTTCGGCGGCTTCGAGTTCAACCTCTCGACGCGCAGCCTGGCGCGCGACGGCAAGCCCGTCGCGCTGACTACCGGCGAATTCTCCGTGCTGAAGGTGCTGGTGCAGCACCCGCGCCAGCCGCTCTCGCGCGACAAGCTGATGGAACTCGCGCGTGGCCGCGAGTACGGCGTGTTCGACCGCTCGATCGACGTGCAGATCTCCCGCCTGCGCAAGATCGTCGAGGAAGACCACGCGAACCCGCGCCACATCCAGACCGTGTGGGGCTTTGGCTACGTTTTCGTGCCCGAGGGGAAATGAGCCTTTTCGCGCGGTCGTTCCTGCTGATCGCGCTGCTGATCCTCGCCTCGGCGGCCGCCACTTTCCAGCTCTACCGCGCCTACGAGCGCGAGCCGCGCGCGCGGGAACTCGCGCAGCAGACGGTGAGCATCGTCAATCTCACGCGCGCCGCACTGGTGAACGCCGATCCGGTCCTGCGCCGCAACCTGCTCATCGAATTGAACGAACGCGAGGGCATCCGCCTCGCGCCCATGACGGACGGCGAAGTCCTGCAACCGCTTCCGGATGAGGCGCTTTTTGAACTTGTTGCAGGGAAAATAAAAAAATCCCTGAGCCAACAGACCCGCTTCGCTTATGCGCGCGACCGGGTCGAAGGCTTCTGGGTGAGTTTCACCATCGACGAGGACGACTACTGGGTGATGCTGCCGCGCGAGCGCTTCGAGCCCGCCTTCGGGCTGGAATGGCTGGGCGGCGGGCTCGCGCTGCTGGGCCTCGCGCTCGCGGGCGCCTGGCTGATCGCCTCCACGCTCAGCCGCCCGCTGGGCGCTATCGCCGCCGCCGCGGGCGAAGTCGGCCGCGGCCGCGCGCCCGCGCCACTGGCCGAAAGCGGGCCGCGCGAGATGCGCAGCGTCTCGCGCGCCTTCAACCGCATGGCGGCAGACCTTGCCGCCATGGAGCACGAGCGCGCAACGGTGCTGGCCGGCATCTCACATGACCTGCGCACGCCGCTGTCGCGCCTGCGCCTGGCGATCGAGATGAGCGGCGCCGAGCGGGTGGCCGCCGAGGGCATGAACGCCGATGTGGAGGAAATGGACAAGGTGATCGCGCAGTTCCTCGCCTTCGCGCGCGGCGAGGACGAAGCGCTCAGCGAAGGAAGCCTGAACGCCCTGCTAACGGAACTGGTCGAGAGTTACCGAAAAAGGGAACTGGGTGTTTCATTCGCGGCCGGAACTGTTCCGGAGCTGCACTTCGCCCCCCTCGCTGTGCGGCGCGCGGTCAGCAACCTCATCGACAACGCACTGCACTACGCGGGTGGCGCGATCGAGGTCGCGACGCGCCGCGAAGGCGGGCGGGTGCTGATCGAGGTGCTGGACCGCGGCCCCGGCGTACCGCCGGGCGAAGCCGAGCGCCTCAAGCGGCCCTTCACGCGGCTCGATGAAGCGCGTAGCGGCGCGGGCGGCGCCGGGCTCGGCCTGGCGATCGTGGACCGCATCGCGCGCGCGCACGGCGGGCGACTCGAGCTTGCCGCGCGCCCGGGTGGCGGCCTGGTGGCGCGGTTTCAGCTGAGCGGCAAGCGCTCCACCACCTCGTAGTTCGGCCCTGCTGCAGAGGGCCGCGAGCGCACCAGCACGAGCTCCTTGACCGGCCATTCCACCGCCGGCAGCGCAGGAAGAATTCCCGGGTCGCGAGCCTTCCGGATCAGGGTAATGTGAGCAGAAAATTCCCTGCTTTCCGTCCTGAATCCTTTTTCCTTCAAGTCAAGGAGCAGAGAGGAAACCAGCTCCTCCAGGGCGTTCGGCGTTTCGCGCGGCCCTACCCAGACGATACGGTTATGGGCCCAGTAGTGGGATTGCTCGATCGGCAGCAGATGACGGCCGCCGGCTGCGGAAATGCGTTTCAGGTCCGGCAGGAAGCGCTCTGCCACGTCGCCGAGGAACGCCAGCGTCAGATGAATGGCCTCGGCGCGGGCGACCCGGCCGCCACAGACCCGCTGCGCCTCCAGCGCCCAGGCATGCAGCGCCACCGCTACTTCACGCGGCGGCCAAAGGGCGAAGAACAGGCGAAGCTTGTCCGCTATCTCACCTCTCGACGTAGTGCTTGCGCGTAAGTTCGGCGAGCGAGCGAGCGCCCGGGTCGGCGGATTTTTCCAGTTGCGCGGCGATCAGTTCCATTTCGCGCCGGCCGCGGTTCTGCGACAGCTTCCAGCGCGTCTCGAGGCGTGCGACCGGAATTGAAAAGTTGACGATGCCATCGAGCATCCTGTCGACATATTCCCGGCGCAGGGCGTCGAACTTCGGCAGCCATTGCGGGTCGAGGCTCTCGATCAGCCGCCGCTGGGATTCGCATTTCGCTTTCTTGTCGGAAATTACCTTTGCGACACCATGAGCGTGCACCGCGGCGTAGTTCCAGGTCGGCACGCGTTCCTCGTCCTCGTACCAGCGCGGCGAGACGTAAGCATGCGGGCCCGAGAAAATGACCATGACCTCTAGGTCGGAAAACTCCCGCCACTGCGGGTTGTTCTTCGCCATGTGCATGTCGATGACGATCTGCGTGCCCTCCTCATGGGCCGTGATCGGCAGGTGCGAGGCATGCAGTGCGCCGCCGGTGCCGGTGACGAGAATGGGAAAGTTGTGCGCGCGCATGAATTGAAGCAACTCAATTCGATCTTGCACTTGATTGTAGGAAGGGCTGTACATGGATCACTCAATGAGTGCGATGGCCTGCGCGGCGATGCCTTCTTCGCGGCCGATGTAGCCGAGTTTCTCGGTGCTGGTCGCCTTGATGCTGACCGCGGCGGGCTTGAGGTCCAGGTCGGCGGCGATGTTGCCGATCATCCTCGGCACGTGCGGCGCCATGCGCGGCGCCTGCGCGATGATGGTGGCATCGATGTTGATGATGCGATAGCCCTGCGCGCCGAGTTTTTTGCCAACTTCTTTTAATAGAGTACGGCTATTCGACCCTTCGTATTTCGGATCCGTGTCCGGGAAGTGCCAGCCGATGTCGCCCAGCGCGGCCGCGCCGAGCAGCGCGTCGCAGATCGCATGCAGCAGCACGTCCGCGTCGGAATGACCGGCAAGACCTTTCGCGTACGGGATCTCCACACCGCCGATCACCAGCTTGCGGCCGCCGACCAGCGCGTGCACGTCGTACCCCTGTCCTATTCTCATCGTTTCCCCAGGATGGCCTCCGCAATCTTAAGGTCATCCGGGAAAGTTACCTTGATGTTTTCCCGACTGCCCGCGACCAGCCGCGGCTTCAGCCCCATCTGCTCCACGGCGCCGGCTTCGTCGGTAATCGGCGCCTTGGCCTCCCTCAGCGCCTGCAGCAGCAGGCCGCAGCGGAACATCTGCGGCGTCTGCGCGAGCCAGAGCTGGCTGCGATCCTCGGTGCCGGCGACCCGCAGCGCGCCCGCCTCGTCTTTGGCAGCCTTCTTCACGGTCTCCGCCGCTGGCAGAGCGAGGATGCCGCCAATGCTGTCCTCGCGCGTTTCGGCAATCAGGTTGGCGAGGTCCTGCGCCGGCAGGCAGGGACGCGCCGCATCGTGCACCAGAATCCAGTCGTCCGCGTCCACCGCCGCCATCGCCGCCACCATGCCGTTGTAGACGGAGTCGCGCCGCGTCGCGCCGCCGCAGTAAAGCGGCTCCAGGCGCCCCTCGAAGGAGCGCCAGTCGTGCCGCGCGAACTCGCGGTCATCCGGCGCCAGCACCACGAACACGTTCTCGACCGGCGGCACGCAGACCGATTTCACCGCGTGCCACAGCATCGGCCTGCCGGCGAGCGCGAGGTACTGCTTGGGATGCTCCGCGCGGAACCTCGTTCCGGTGCCGGCGGCAGGAATCAGCGCGTAGAAAGCCAATTCGAAATCTTTCGTATTTTCAAGGCCGTATAATTGCATGGCGCCCTCCTCTTGTCATGCACCGAGACCCCCTCCCAGGCAAGAAACGCTACTGCGGCCTGGCCGGTTCCTCCGACGCTTTCGCGATCACGCGCTTGGCGGCGCAATGCCACCCGCTCGCCGTGATCGCCGCAAACGCGCTCGACGCGAGGCGCCTGCTGGAGGAGATCGCCTGGTTCGAGCCGCAGCTGCGCGCCTGCCTGCTGCCGGACTGGGAAACGCTGCCGTACGACAGCTTCTCGCCGCACCACGACCTGGTGTCGGAGCGCCTGGCGACGCTGTACCGGATCCAGCGCGGCGACTTCGACATCGTCATCGTCCCCGCGACGACCGCCTTGCTGCGCCTGTGCCCGCCGTCCTACCTGGCGGCGTACACGTTTTTCCTGCACCAGGGCGAGCGGCTCGATGCCGCAGCGCTGCGCCGCCAGCTCGCGCTGGCCGGCTACAGCGCCGTGACGCAGGTGGTGACCCCGGGAGAGTTCTGCTTCCGCGGCGGCATCGTCGACCTGTATCCGATGGGCAGCACCGTGCCCTATCGCCTCGATCTCGACGACGACATCGTCGAGACGATCCGCGTCTTCGATGTCGACTCGCAGCGCACGCTCTACTCGGTGCAGGAGGTGCGCCTGCTGCCGGCGCGCGAGTTCCCGATGGACGAGGCCGGCCGTGCCAGGTTCCGCGGCCGCTGGCGCGAGCTGTTCGAAGGCGATCCGTCCAGGCGCCGCCTCTACAAGGATGTTTCGAACGGCGTCCCCGCGGCCGGCGTCGAGTACTACCTGCCGATGTTCTTCGACGCGCTCGCGACCGTCTTCGATTACGTGCCGGAAGCTACGACGCTCGCCTTCCATCACGACGTTGCGGGCGCGGTGCAGGCGTTCTGGCAGGACGTGCAGTCGCGCTACCGGATGCTGGGCGGCGACCCGAACCGGCCGCTGCTGCCGCCGGCGCAGCTGTTCGTGCCGGCCGAGGAGTTCTTCGTGCGCGCGAAGAGCTTCGCGCGCATCGACCTGCTGGCCGCACCGGAATCGGACCCGGAGCAGGCCTTCGCCAGCGCGCCGCTGCCGCCGCTCGCGGTCGACCGGCGCGCGCAGGATCCGCTGGTCGCGCTGAAAAGCTTCGCGCAAGCCTCCGGACTTCGGTTGCTGCTCAGCGCCGATTCGCCCGGGCGCCGGGAGACGCTGCTGTCGTATTTATCAGAGTATGGACTTGGACTTTTCCGCTGTGAAAATTTCCAGAAATTCAGCGCGGGAAAAGAAAAGCTTTCGATAACGGTTTCTCCACTTGCCAACGGCTTCATGGTCCCGGCCGAGGGCTGGGCGGTGGTCACCGAGGCCGAGCTGTACGCGGGCACGGCGCGCCGCAAGTCCCGCGGCGCGAAGGCGCAAAGCTCGCTCGAGGGCATGCTGCGCGACCTCTCCGAACTCAAGATCGGGGACCCGGTGGTGCACGTCCAGCACGGCATCGGCCGCTACGGCGGGCTCGCCAGCCTCGACCTCGGCGAGGGCGTGACGGAATTCCTGCTGCTCGAATACGACGGCGGCGACAAGCTCTACGTGCCGGTGTCGCAACTGGAGGTGATTTCGCGCTACTCCGGCGCCCAGCCCGAGGAAGCGCCGCTGCACAAGCTGGGCAGCGGGCAATGGGACAAGGCGCGCGCGCGCGCCGCGAGGCAGGTGCGGGACACGGCCGCCGAGTTGCTCGAGCTCTACGCCAGCCGGGCGCTGCGGCAGGGGCACGCTTTCGACGTCAAGCAGCACGACCTGGAGGCGTTCGCCGACGGTTTCAGTTTTGAGGAAACGCCCGACCAGGCGGCGGCGATCGCCACGGTGATTGCCGACATGACCTCGGGCAAACCGATGGACCGCCTGATCTGCGGCGACGTCGGCTTCGGCAAGACGGAGGTCGCGCTGCGCGCCGCCTTCGTCGCGGTCGCCGACCGCAGGCAGGTGGCGATCCTCTGCCCGACCACCCTGCTCGCCGAGCAGCACACGCAGACCTTCATGGATCGCTTCGCCGACTGGCCGATAAGAATCGCCGAGCTCTCCCGTTTTCGCAGTTCGAAGGAATCGAATGGAATAATCAAAGGGCTGGAGACGGGCGACGTCGATATCGTCATCGGCACGCACAAGCTCCTGTCGCGGGGCGTGAAGTTCGGGCGCCTCGGCCTGACTATCATCGACGAGGAGCACCGCTTCGGGGTGCACCAGAAGGAGGCCCTCAAGCGGCTGCGCGCCGAGGTGGACGTGCTCACGCTCACCGCGACGCCGATTCCGCGCACTCTGGCGCTGTCGCTCGAGGGCCTGCGCGATTTCTCGGTGATCGCCACCGCGCCCGAGCGGCGGCTGGCGATCAAGACCTTCGTCGCGGCGCATTCCGAGGGGCTGATCCGCGAGGCGGTGCTGCGCGAGCTGCGCCGCGGCGGCCAGGTCTACTACCTGCACAACGAGGTCGAGACCATCGAGCACGCGCACGACCGCCTCGCGCGCCTGCTGCCCGAGGCGCGCCTGGCGGTGGCGCACGGCCAGATGCGCGAGCGGGAGCTCGAGCGCGTGATGCGCGAGTTCACCCAGCAGCGCCACAACGTGCTGCTGTGCTCGACCATTATCGAGACCGGCATCGACATCCCGACCGCCAACACCATCGTCATCCACCGCGCCGACAGGTTCGGGCTCGCGCAGCTGCACCAGCTGCGCGGCCGCGTCGGCCGCTCGCACCACCAGGCGTACGCGTATCTGTTGATTCCATCCGAGCAATCAGTGGGAAAACAGGCGCGCAAACGCCTCGACGCCATCCAGATGATGGAAGAGCTGGGCTCGGGCTTCTACCTCGCCATGCACGACCTGGAGATCCGCGGCGCGGGCGAGGTGCTGGGCGAGTCGCAGTCGGGGCAGATCCAGGAAGTCGGCTTCGACCTCTACACGCGCATGCTCGAGCGCGCGGTGCGCGCGCTGAAGGAGGGTAAGGCGATCGACCTCGACCAGGCGCTGGCGGCCGCTGCCGAGATCAAGCTGCACACGCCGGCGCTCCTGCCGGCGACCTATTGCGACGACGTGCACGAACGGTTGACGCTGTACAAGCGCCTCGCCAATTGCAGGACAGCGCAGGACCTCGACCTGATGCAGGAAGAACTGGTCGACCGCTTCGGCCTGTTGCCAGAGCCGGCGAAGGTGCTGCTGGAATCGCACCGGCTGCGCCTGCTCGCCGCCCCGCTCGGCGTCACGCGCCTCGAGGCGACCCACGAAACGCTGCTGCTGCAGTTCGCAAACGACGCGCCGGTGGAGCGCGGCAAAGTCATCGCGCTGGTCCAGAAGCGTAGCAACCTGCGCCTCGCCGGCCCCGACCGCCTGCGGCTGGACGCGAAAATGGCGGAGTGGCCGCTGCGGGTGCAGGCCGCGCGCGACCTGCTCGGGGTGCTCGCTGCATGAGGATGGTTTGCGGCATTGCCGCCTTGATCTGGCTGAGCGCCGCCGGCGCCCAGCAGGAAAACCTGGTCCCGGCGCTGGGCGCGCTCGACCGCGGCGACTACCGGCAGGCCATCGACTCGCTGCGACCGCTCGCCGCCGACGGCACCATCGAGGCACAATACCTGCTTGGCACCGTCCTCGAGACCGCGCCGCCCCCGTTCCGCGACCTGGAGGCGGCACGCGGCTGGTACCTGCGCGCGGCCGAGTCCGGGCATGCCGGCGCGCAGAACAACCTGGGCGCGATGCATTTCGACGGTCGTGGCGCGCTCAGGGATTTCATCGCAGCGGCCAATTGGTACCGGCTCGCCGCCGACCTGGGGCACCCCGTGGCGCAGACCAACCTCGCTCTGATGCACGGCGAGGGCCTTGGCGTGCCGCAGGACATGACGGAGATGGCGAACCTCCTGCACAAGGCGGCCGAAGCGGGCGAGCCGCGCGCCCAGGCACAGCTCGGGCGACTCTACCTCGAC
>Ga0247727_10007552_pt1 | contig 20654 bp, 14 predicted proteins | sample WisWelCaveWW1625_FD_202498 | JGI IMG/M metagenome (GOLD analysis project Ga0247727, IMG submission 202498) | Biofilm microbial communities from Wishing Well Cave, Virginia, United States - WW16-25 | ecosystem: Environmental > Aquatic > Deep subsurface > Groundwater > Cave microbial mat | place... | reverse complement strand
GACTCCTGATATTCCTTCACCGCCTTACGCGTGGTGAACCAGTTTCGCCCGCGTTTGATAGCTTCGATGCGACCCTGACGGGCGAGCAGGGAAAGATATTCCTGCGTATACGTTGTTCCTTCGGCGGCTTGGGAGAGGGGAATCCATTGTTCGTTGGGCGAGGGGCGTTTTGCTTTTGGAGCGCAGGCTTCCAAATACAGTGTGAGACTATGGTCAACTGCGCGACCAACGAAATTAACCAGCGAGTCGCTTTTCCCTGTATCGGCTTGCATGAGGACCTGATAATATTGTTTTCGGTTAACGCGCAAAATTACAGCGGGTGGATATCCATGCTTGAACAGAATCAGATTCATCGCCAATCTTGCCGTGCGACCGTTGCCATCTATAAAGGGATGAATCGCAACGAGACGATGATGCGCCTGCGCGGCAAGTTCAACGGGATGAATTTTCTTTTCCGAAGATTTCAGCCAATTTTCCCATTCTGTCATGCGTTGCGGAATCTCCCACGATTCGGGTGGAATATGTTTCGCGCCCGCTATACGGACTTCGGTTTTTCGGTATTGTCCTGCGTTTTCGTCATCAATCTGGGAAAGGATAAGTTTGTGGATTTGCCGAATGTGAAAAGGCGCGATGTGTTCGTCCTTTTGCGCCAGGGCTTCGACATATTCAATAGCGTCTTTATGGTTGGTAACTTCAAAATGCTCACGCAGAGATTTGCCTCCAATGGTTAAGCCTGTTTCAAGAATTAGTTGTGTCTCACGCAACGTCATCGTACTGCCTTCAATTGCATTGGAGTTGTAAATCCATTCCACAGTGAACTGCTCTTTGAGTCGGTTCACGGTTGCGGCGGGTAGTGGTCGCAGGGAATCCAATCTGGCTTTTTTGTCTTCAATTCGAGTTAGTAGACGGGAACTGAGCATGGGCATCATCCTTCAAGTATCGGTATCGGATAACCCATTTTATCACCTATCCGATACTCGCCCTCCCCCACGCGGACTCAACCACATCTTTGAACAACCCACTGACGATATGCCTGCGATAGTCTGCGCCTGCACGGCGAGCGCTACTACGGAATTGGGCTTGGTCGAGTAAGGCTTCAAGCGCGGATTCGAATGTTGACTCGTTGAAAGTCTGTCCGCGCAAAACACCTTCGGCTTGCGCGGCGCGGAAGGGAGTTGATGCGCCGGGACCGATGGCGATGCGAATATCTTTGATGACATCCTTTTCGCGTTCAAGCCAGACGGCGCAGTTCAGGATGGGGAGCGCGACGCCTTGAGGTCGCATAATGCGCTTGAAACATGAGGAAACACGACAGACCTCCGAGTTCTTTGAGAACTCGGAGGTCTTTATTGGAATGTAGAAACCGACGATGAGTTCTTCGCCATGTTTGAGTGAGGATTTGCCAGGACCGAGGAATAGTTCTTTGAAGGGAATGCGGCGCGTTGTTACGCCGGGGACGGCGGCTGAAGCAGTTGCGCTGGCAATCTCAGCCTCCACATCCAGCGCCAGCAGGGCAATTATCCCATCTGCGGCGGGGAGGGCGTGCGCGACGTTACCTCCGAGAGTCGCCACATTGCGGACTTGCGGACCCGCGATCAAATCACAGGCTTCGATCAAGGCTTGGGCGTGCGCGCCAGTTAGCGGGTCGAGGACGATGCGGTTGACCGGGACCGACGCGCCGATGAAGAGTCTATCATCCCGTATTTCGAGCGCGAGGAGTTCCTCTATTTCAGTAACATCAATCAAAGTTTGGACGGGAGCATGCCTGCCTTGTTCAAGGTCAAGCAACAAATCCGTTCCCCCAGCAATCGGCGCAAGTGGACGCGGCGCAGAGGCAAAAGCATCCAGCGCTTCTGTAAGAGTTTTTGGTCGAAGATAATTTTGCCAGAGTATCATAGGATGTGGCGCAAATTGGCAATTTGCGCTACTTGCCGCGTTCACCGCGAATGTATGGCTCGCCCAACGCGGCGGGCGCGCCTAATCGTTTGCGGATGGCTTCGCGCGAACCGATCACCAGCACGATGACCGTGAACGCATACGGAAGCATTTGCAAAAAGAATCCGAGATATGGATTGTAATAAAACGGATTGTCAAATCCAAACAAGGTGAGCGGACCTTGAATGTCCAGAATGAGACGGCGGAGCGCGCCGAACGCGTAGGCGCCGAGCGCCGCGCGAAACGGATCCCATTGCGCGAAGATGACGAGACCGACCGCGATCCAACCCTGACCATTGGTGGTCAACTCGCTGAACCAGCCGGGCGAGACAGCCAGGCTGATGGTCGCGCCGCCGAGTCCCGCCAGCATACCGCCGACGAAGACATACAGATAGCGCAGGCGAAAAACGTTGATGCCAAGCGCATCCGCCGCGGAGGGATACTCACCCACCGCCCGCAAATGCAAGCCCGGTCTGGTGCGGTTGATGTAGTACCATGCCATCGGCACAAAGAGATAGCCGATATAAACCAGCACACTTTGATTTGCGAAAAAGATCGGACCGAGTATCGGGATTTGCGAAAGAAGCGGAATGGAAAAATTCGGCATGAGCGCAACTGTGCCAGCCTTGCTCAAGCCCTCGCCCAACACGAGGCTGATGCCCGTGCCGAGAAAAGTGAGGGCGAGTCCGCTCACGACTTGATCGGCTTGAAGCGTAATGACAATGAACGCATGGATCTGGCTGATCAGACCCGCGAAGAACATGGCGGTCAACACGCCGATCCACGGGTTGCCTGTGGCGATGGTCACGCTGAACGCGGTCATTGCGCCGATCAGCATCATGCCTTCCACACCGAGATTCAAAACGCCCGAACGTTCGGCAAACACCTCGCCTACTGTGGCAAAGAGCAAGACCGTTCCAGTCGCGACGCCTGCCTGAAGAATGATGATGGGGTCCATAAATTATTTCTCCGATGATTACTTGCTCAAATCTTTTTAACCACAAAGGAGACGAAGGGTCACAAAGGAAAAAAGACCTTTGTGTACCTTTGTGACCCTTCGTGGTAAAAAATTATTCCTCTTCACCTTTCACAATCCGCACGCGATAGCGCAAAAGGAAATCGCTTGCGATGAGACAGACGAGAATGATGCCTTGAATCATTTTTGGCACGCCGGAGGGTTGAATCTCGCGCCCCGCCAGAATGAGCGCGCCGAACAAAATCGAAACGAAGATGATCGCGATTGGATTCAATTTCGCCAGCCACGCCACGATGATGCCGGTGAAACCATACCCCGCCGCGATGGGCGATGTCTGTAAACGATGCACAGCGCCCGCCACTTCGCTCATCCCGCCCAGCCCCGCCAGCGCGCCGGATACCATCATTACATAAATCGTGTTGCGCGTGATGCTGATGCCCGCGTATTCAGCGGCGTGCGGGTTATCGCCAATCAAGCGGATCTCATAACCCCAACGACTGCGATACACAATAAACCATAAAACCAGCGCGGCGGCAATTCCCAACAACAAGCCTGCATGAGTTGTGAGCCCGCGCAGGAAGGGAACGCTTGAAGCATAATCCGATAAGCGCGCCAGCCACGCGGCTTCCGGGAATTTGGCGCTCATCGGGAATCCGCCCTCGGTCCATACGGCGAAGATCCAAAAGTTGATCCAGGCAATCGCGATATAGTTCAACATCAACGTGCTGATGATTTCGTTCACGTTGAACTTCGCTTTGAGATAACCGGGGATGAATCCCCAGACCGCGCCCGCCGCCATCCCCGCAAGCGCCATGACTGGGATGAATAACCAGCGCGAAGATTCAGCGGGCAGGACGGGCGCCAGCACAATCGCGCTGGCGCCGAACGCGCCCATGATGAACTGTCCCTCCGCGCCGATGTTCCACAACTTCATCCGGAACGCAATCGAGCAAGCCAGCGCGGCGAGAATGATCGGCGTCGCTTTCACGATGGTATCGGATAGCACGCCCACGTCGCCGAACGATGCGCGCGCGATGTGCGCGTACGATAAAAACGGATTGCCTCCCGCGACCGCGATCAGGACGCCTCCCAGGATCAACGCCACAAAGATCGCTCCCAGTGAAACCGCAGCAGGATACCATACAGGCGGTTCGTCGAGACGCGGCTCGACTCTAATTCGATAGCCCGCGCGTCGTTTTGTCAAAGTGGATTCAGTCATGCGCCGCGACTCCCTCTTTGTGGATTTGTTCCAACGGTGTGCCGGTCATCATCAGACCAATCGCTTCGATCTGACCTTGATCTGGTTCCGCCGCTTCGACCTTTATCTCGCCCATAATTTTTCCCTCGTAAATCACATAGACGCGGTCGCTCAACGCCAATAATTCTTCCAACTCTTCAGAGATCAACAACACCGCCGCGCCCGCTTGGCGCTGAGTCAACAACAGGCGGTGGACTCCTTCAATCGCCCCAACGTCCAGCCCGCGCGTGGGTTGAACCGCCACCATGAAGTTGGGATGTCCCGATATTTCACGCGCCAGGATCACGCGTTGTAAATTTCCGCCCGATAAGAGTCGCACAGGCGTATTGACGCTCGGCACGATGATGTCGTAAGCCTGTTTGAGTTCATCCGCAAACTTTGCCGCGGCAGACATATCCAACATACCGCGATTCGAAATCGGCGGCTTGCGATAATTCTTCATGATGACATTATCAGTGATGCTCAAATTGGGCGCAGAGCCGACATGCGTGCGATCCTCAGGCACATACGACATGCCATGTTGAATGCCAAACAACGTATCGCGGTTGCTGACCATATCGCCGTTCAACGTCACCGCGCCCTGCTTGCAATGGCGCAGACCCGTGATGACCTGGGACAACTCGTTTTGTCCATTGCCTGCCACGCCCGCCACACCGACAATCTCGCCCTCGCGCACGTTGAGCGAAAGTCCGCGCAGGGCTGGCAGACCTTTGTCATTCTCCGCATGGACATCCTTCACGTCCAATATTACATTCCCTGGTTTCTTCGGTTTCTTATCAACGAAAAATACAACTTCGCGTCCCACCATCAAGCGCGCGAGTTCCTGTCTGGTCACGCCTTTTGCCTCGACACCCGAAGCGGTCGCCACCCCGCGTCGCAACACACTGACGCGGTCCGCAATCGCGGTCACCTCCTGCAATTTATGACTGATGAAAATAACGGACTTGCCCTGCGCGACCATCGAGCGCAACGTATCGAATAATCCTTCGATCTCCGTCGGCGCGAGGACAGCTGTCGGCTCGTCCATGATCAACACGTCCGCGCCGCGATACAACATCTTCAACAATTCCACGCGCTGTTGTTCGCCCACAGAGAGTTGCCAGATCTGCGCGCGCGGGTCAACTTTGAGTCCAAACTTATCGCTGAGGTCCGCGATCTTTTTATCGTACTCGGTCAGGCGCATGAGAAAACGCGGCTCTTTGAGTCCGAGCAAGATATTTTCGGTGACAGTTTGCGAGGGGACCAACATGAAATGTTGATGCACCATGCCGATCCCTGCGTTGATGGCGTCGCGCGGCGAGGAAAATTCCAATTGCCTCCCTTTGACTTTGATAATGCCGGCGTCCTGTTTATATAAACCAGCCAGCACGTTCATCAAGGTGCTTTTACCCGCGCCGTTCTCCCCCAGCAAGGCATGGATTTCGCCCGCGCGTAATTCAAAATCCACATGGTCATTGGCAAGCACACCGGGAAAGCGTTTGACAATGCCGCGCATTTCGACAATGAGGGGAGGGACATCGGGTGTGGTGTGGAAGGTCGAGTCCACTGTTTGCTCCGGGGGAAAGGAAACAAGTAGACAGGGAAACAGGTAGACACGTGTGTACTCGTCTACTTGTGTACCTGTATACTATTCCATACAAAATGGGGCAGAACTCTACAGCCCTGCCCCATCCATCAACTACTTTTACTACGGCAATTCAGCGGTGATGCCTTCAGCCCACCACTTCATGCAGACATCAACCGTGCAGGGCAAGCCAAATTCGGGGAAGGCGTCGAGGTCAACTTGCTCGAGGCTTTGACCCTCCGGCAAGACCACGTTACCTTTGTTATCATTGATGGGTCCCATGAACACATCAAAGCGGGTGAACGTGCCAGCCAGCATCTGGGCAAGGACATCGCGTACTTCCTGGATAACGGCGGGATCGAGATCCGCAACGCCGGGCTGCAGTTTCTCGCCTTCCATGAAACCGTACAAACCGAGCGCGCCTGTTTCCGCATCAAAGTAATCCCAGCCTGGGGTGTAGGTTCCAGCGATCACGCCTTCAGCAACGCCTGCATAAATCGGACCCCAGACCCAATACGGGGCGGTGAGGCAGGCATCCACTTTGCAGGAGCCGTACCAGTCATAGGTCACGCCCCATTTGCCTTTCTCCTGCGCCACGTCTGCAACGGCGGGAGTGTCCGCGCCCGTGAATACCACCTGCGCGCCGCCATCGAACAACGAAGCCGCGGCTTCCTTCTCGATCACAGGATCATGCCAAGTGTTGATCCAGCGCACATCCATCGTACATTCGGGACAGGTTCGCCTCATGCCCAACGCAATCGCATTACCGAGGCGAAGTTCTTCGGGAATTGGGAAGGTTGCCATGTAACCAAGTTTCGGGTTGCCATCCTGCTTGGCGCGCGCGCCCGCCAGCATACCGGCGAGATACTTCATGTTTTCCATCGCGCCCATCAAGTTGCCGAAGTTCGTTGTGTTGGATTTGATCCCCGTAAGATGGATGAACATCGAATCGGGGAACTCACCCGCGACGGTTTCCATCGGGTCCATATAACCGAACGACGTGCCGAAGATCAAGTTAAAACCTTTGCGCGCCAACGCCCGGAAGACCTGTTCAGAGTCGGCGCCTTCAGGCACATTCTCGATGTAAGCGACGTGCGTGTCGGCGACATTCTGCTCGATATATAGAAGCCCCTCATAATGCGCCTGCGACCAGCCGCCGTCATCGTGCGGTCCGATCAACACCATGGCGACGTTGAACTTGCCCCTTTCCACCGCAGGGATTTGGAACCCGCCCACCTCTTCCACTGCGGGAGCGCAAGCCGACAGGACCAGCGCAAGAACTGTCAGCGCCATTACAATTTGTAAAAGTGACTTTCGCATTTCTACTCCTCATGTGTGAATATACGACAATACAATCTGCAAGGCAATCAGGCGATCCACTCTGTTACAGGCGACCTCCTTTCACTGCATAATACACTGTACTTAATGTATTCTATCATGCGTTATTTCACGAAAGCGCGTAGACGGCGTTTTCCCGAACGCCAGATTTGCGCTGGAGAGCGCAAACCTACGCGGGATTTTCGTGATCCTATTTTAGAACAAATCCCGCCCCAGTGGCAAGCGCTTTTCTCACAAATCACAGGCGATCATCTTCTGGATTTTATCCAACGCTTCGCTTCTCTCTGAACTTTCGGCTGTTCCCGCTCCGATTCTTTTCCACAGCCGACACAGCGCCATGCCCGCCGCGTCCGGCGAGAACTCAGAAGCCTGCCGCGATAACCCGACCGCGCGTTCCCACTCCCCGGCATGAGCGTAGCCCTCGATGAAAACAAATCGTTCGGCGGGGTTATAAGGATGATTATCGAATGATAACGCGCTTTCGCCCAACTTCACAACCGTATCCCAATCCCCAAACTGACGCGCCAGGTCGGCCTTCTCGAAGTAATAACAAAAATCATGCTCCGGCTCGGGGCCGTAGATATCGGGCATACGCGCGCGCGGCTCGTTGACGATCAAGCTCGGGTCGGAGATATGCGCGGCGAAGCGCATCAAACTTGTCTCGCGGATCAAACGGTCGGCGCCTTCGATCTCCGGTTCGAGGATCCGTAAACAACCGGGCGGCGCGTAATACATGGCCAGCGTTTGCGAAGTGTTGCCGTTGAACTCGCCAGCCAGGTAATCATAATAAATCGGAATCCCGGCTTTCAATTCAGGCAGAGCGTTGCGTAATCTTGTCGTTGGGTAGAACAACACATACTCAACGCGTTCGCCATGGTTATCAGGCGCGTAGATCCAATTCAATACCGCGCTGAGGGAGTTATCCGCGTAATAATCCAGCGCGCCTTCATTCAACAACACCAGCGTATCGGGTTTGATCCCCGGCGCGCGCCACGTCATTTGCCAGAACAATTCTTTTTGAGTCGCCCAATCCCGCGCGTAATCATACGACGTTAGATATTGTTTCCCCGCCGCCAGACTGATCAGCGCGACCAGCGCCGCGATCCGTAATTTTTCCCACGGAATGAATCCGATGAGTCCGCCATAGATCAGACTCACCCCAAACGCAAACGGCAAAGTAAACCGGCTTGCGGGCCATTCCAGCGAAGGAGTGAATCCGATCAACCAGAAGGGCCAACCGGACAGAGATACAGCCAGGGCGCCCAGACCAATCATCCATGTTACATCCATCAAGTTCTTCTGAGTCGCTTGTTTCACATCCCGCTGAACAAGTAGAAATCCAGCCGCCGCGAGGAGGATTACAACCACGATAACAAGATAATAAGAATTCATGATGGCGTCATTGATTACAGTATTTGGGAATTCAAACATTTGCAGCCAGGCATCCTTCAATACCAGGCGCAGGCTGAGTAAAATGTCTCGTATTAAAGATTTGAGGGTTTCAACGGGCGCGGACTTTAACTGACCTGTGAGACCCATTCCATACACCTGGTTATTGAAAACAAATAAACGGAAGAGAACCGAAAGTATGAATACCGCCAGATATGGAATCCACAGTTTCAAAGCGCGCGTGATGCGTTCGCGTACTGTCATTGATTCATCACGCAACGCGGTCAGGATCACGCCAATCCGCGCCAGTTCCAGCACATAAAAATATTCCATCATCCATAAATTGAGCGCGGAAAAAATCATGCCGATACCTGTCCATGCCCGATAGCGCTTGGGCGATTCCATTGCGAGCAACATGCAGAGAAAGGAGAACAAAAAGAAAAACAGCACAATATAAAAATGGCTGTATAGATACGCCGCCCAATGCTGGTTGAAACCGGGATACACGAGAAATAGCAACGCGACGCCCAAAGCCGAACGCGGTTTATCCTTCCACAATTTCGCGACGATGACATACACTACCGCCGCGCCAACCCAGCGCCAGAACAACGCAAAGATTTGCCAATACGCGGGGACATGAGGAATGAGGCGCGTGGTGATTTGATGCAACACACCCCACACGGGACGATTGGTCGAAAAATAGCGCGTCAACGCTTCGGGTCCAAGTTGATAACGAATCCATGTAATCGGCAGATCATCCCAATAGAAACCTAATTGCGAAATCAACAAACCATACGCAAGGATGGCGACAATTAGGAGAACGATGGATGGACGAAGATATTTCATAACTTATATTGCTTGAGCCGCCATCCCCGGCGGCGAGGACGCCGCCGGGAGCAACGATGCGGGTTGCGGAATGAATTCCGCGTTACGTTATGGCGCGGGACAGTCAATCATGTTCTGGATTTCAGCCAACGCGACGCTGCGCTCTACGCTTTCAGTTGTTTCTGTTTCGATTCGCTTCCATAATTTACAAAGCAATGGACCGACATAATCCTTCGAGACTCGATATGATACCTTCGATAATTCCAGCACGCGTTCCCAATCTCCCGTATGGGCGTACCCTTCGATGAAGACAAATCGTTCAATGGGATTGTTCGGGGAATCATCCAACTTGAACGCGATATCGCCCAATCGGACGACCTCCTCCCAATCCTCAAATTGACGCGCCAGTTCCGCCTTCTCGAAGTGATAACACCATCCGTGAGTCGGTTCGGGGCCGTAAATTTTTGGCATCACGCTGGATGGCGCGCGTAGAATCCTGTCAGCGTTGGATAAGGCCGAGGCTGCGCGCATCAGGCTCTCGTCATGGATGAAGCGGTTTTCCGCATCCAGATCGGGATCGAGCAGACGTAAACAGGCAGGCGGGTCGTAATAAAAAGCCAGGGCCTGCGAAGTATTCCCCTTGAATTTTCCGGCCAGATAGTCATACTCAATGGGGATATCCGGCTCCAAGGCCGGCAGCGACGAGTTCAAACGGTTGGTGGGATACCAAAGGACGTAATCCATTTTGTCGCTTCGGTTATGCGGGGCGTAGATCCAATTCAACGGCGCGCTGATCGAGTTATCGGCGGAAAAGAGCAATTCTTCGTTCATCAAAATCAAGGTGTCCGGTTTCAGGCCGGGCGCGCGCCAGGCGAGTTGCCAGAACAGATTCTTTTGCGATCCCCAGTCGCGCAGATAATCCACCGACCATAAAAATTGCCTGCCGGCGGACAGCGCGACGACCGCGACCGCGACCCAATACCTGGCGCGCGCCGGAAGCAGATCGATCAACCCAAGCAGGAGGAAACACGCGCCCAACATAAAGGACAACGTGGCGCGGTTGGCGGGGAAGCCGAGCGACACGGGTAGATTCGTCGCCCAATAGGGAACGCCGCCCAGCAAAAGCGTCAGCGCTCCGAGGCCAATCAGCCATCCGGCATCGCGCCTGTCGTTTGCCTGCGCTTGAACTTTGTCCGCGCGCCTGAACAGGGAGACAAGCGCCCCGACAGCCAAAACAACGACAACATATAAAAGACTCGTTCGCAATCCATTGACGGACGGATTGGGAAATTGAAACGCCTGTCCCCAGGCTGCAATCGCCGCGACCCACAGGCTGGATAAGACGCGTTGTACAAGATGAACAACGGTCGCGACCGGCGCGCGGGCAATTTCAGCCGTGAGGCTGTATCCAAACCCGGGATGACTGAACACGAGCGACCTGTAAAGAATGACAAGCAGGATAACGCCGATGTAGGGAATCCAGGCCTTCAATACTTTTGTATAACGCTCACGCGCGCCCAGCAGCTCGGCGCGCAGGGACATGAACAGGAGAAACGGGCGCGCGAGTTCGAGCAGGAAAAAATATTCGAACATCAATAGATTCAACGCCGACAAGATCAGCGCGGGAAGAGTCCAGCCGCGCAGGGTCAGATACCATGAGAACAGCAAAAAGAAAAGCACAATGAAGAAGTGCGAATAAAGGTAACTCACCCACTGCTGGTTGAAGCCGGGGTACGCCAGCGCCAACAATGCCAGAAGGAATGCAATGTCTTTTCGCTGGGGAAACAATCTTGTTGTCACAAGCCACAATATCACGACGCCGAGCCAGCGACAGAACATCGCGAACAATTGCCAGTAAGCCGGGTCATTCGGAACGACGAACGCGGTCAGTTGATACAGCCAGGCCCAGACGGGACGCGAATCTGAAAAATATTTTGTCGTCGCTTCCGGGCCCAGTTGGTAACGAATCCACGAAATGGGCTGGTCGTCCCAATAGAAGCCCAACCTCCAAAAGGACAGTCCATAGGCGAGCGCCGTCACGGCGAGCAATGCAAATGGAACCGCAAGCGGGTGAGACGTGATGGATGCGATTCGCTTTGGAAAATGATTCATGGATGGGCAATCTTATCGCGGAATTTCGGGGTCCGTCGTCCGGCGGTCGGACGTTGGGCGGTCGAACCAGTAGGCGACGCCGCCGACGAGACTGCCAGCCAGGTTCAACGCGAACACCGTCAATGAGAACGCGACCGCATCCGCGGAAGTAATGCCCCAGATCGCGGAGAAGATCACGAACACGCTTTCGCGAATCCCGATACCGTTGACCGACAACGGCAGGAGGATCGCCAGATACAATAACGGGACGAAGAGCAGCAGGTCTGTGAGTTTGACCGGCAGGCGAACGGCGGCGGCGACGATGCGGAAGGAAAAGACATCTGAAAATTGAATCAAGAAAGAGAGCAGAAAAACCCCGGTCAACATGGCGGGATGACGTACCTTGAAGCGAAAACTGTGGATCCAATCCTTGAGGCGCAGTCTTTCGGCAAAGGGAAAGCGCGCCGCGAAAGTTTCCAGCCAGCCGCCAAATGCGGGCAGGGTTGAAACAGCCATGAGCCCCGCAAATGCCAGAAACACGCCGCCCAGCAAAAGCCAGAACAACCAATCCCCGGCGAGGTCGGCGCGGATCGAAAGCGCGATCAGGCCCATGGTCACGAGCGAGCCGTAACTGAGTACGCGTTCGTAAAAAATTGTCGCGGCGACATCCTCCACTTTACCGGTATCCCTTCCGCCGGAGTATAGCCGGTATGCGTCCCCGCCCAGACTGCCGGGCAGAAAATTGTTCATGAACAGGCCGGTCATGATCCAACGGAAGAGCGCGCCGAACGGCTGCGTAATATCCCATGCCTTCAGCAGGTATTTCCAGCGCAGGGATTGAATGCCGACGGAGAAAAAATACAGGAGGAAAAACGCGAGCAGATAGAGCTGATCAATGCGGCTGAACGCCAGCGCAATCTCGGTGAAAGCCGCGAGCCGGATCAGGTACGCCAGCAACAACCCGCTGACGAGGATCCGCAGCGCGAGAGACACGGCGGGTCTCTTCAGGAATATCCAAACGCGCGACAGGAGCGAGGCGTTTTCCATGCAACGTCAAGCGCCCGGGGTCAAACGAAACACCAGGCCCTCCATCCATTCATGTTCAAGATGAAAGCGGGGATGGTTGATCAGCGCCATGTTGCCCTGCGGATATAATTGCACCGCCCAGGCCTCGCGCGGAGATTGATCCAAAGATTTAATAACGTTGCCGACGACCTTCGCCGCGACGGTCTCATTGAAGGGGTTGGCAAAGTAAAACAGGTTGGCTTCGGGAGGTATCACGTAGTCGGAAGCGTCCAGGTGGATAATCTCGAACTCCGTTTTGGTTTTTGACTTTCGTTTGAAGATCTCCAGGTTTTTGCGGCAAATCTCCACCAACTCGATGGAGAATTCCACGCCAATGACCTTGCGGAATCCCAGCTCGGCCGCCATGAACAACGCCTTGCCTTTTCCGCTCCCAAAATCAACAAAGCAACCGTTCGGCGCGTCGATCTCGAACAGTGAAAATATTTTCCTGAACACGTACGTATTCGTGCCTTCGTAATACGTGGCGTGTTCCTTGTTGGGCGAATCAATTTTCAGATCGCGCAGCATGGCCGTATTGATAGTGTCTACTTTGTACTTAAAATCGAACAGCAGGTCGGAGACCACATAGCGAAGCGTGACGACAAACCCGACCTTGGATATGTTGCGGAACACCTTTCTCACATTGTCCAGGTTTATGATTTGAAACAACGAAGCCATTTCCTGATTCCTTTTTTCCGAAAGAATATTTCAAACTGCTCAACCGCCGTCCTCGGCGGCGGGCCGGCATTGAGCCTGTTGAAAGGCCGCCATCCAACCCAACGACTGAGTCGTTACTACGGTTTCGCGGCGCTACAACAAAAACCGGATGAGCGGCGATATGAAACCGCTGGTCAGCTTGGCGGGTAGAAACGAAATTACTTTTTTCGTCCAGGAAAAACGATCATACAGGCGGGTGACGGGTTTGGCCTGCCGCCCCGGGATAAAATACCTGCAAGGCTCGCCAGGTTCCATGCCCCATCCCTGCTTGAACAATTTCAGGCTTTCATGCGTCCTGGGCGATTCGCCGTGATTGAACCAGTTATAGCCTTGCGCGGCGCCGTCCTGAATGATCTTCCAAATGAGAAAGTGCATCGGCTGATGGGTTGTGCTTAGATCCAACGCCGACCATCCGCAATAGACTTCGCCGTATTTCCAGAAGGTAAATATGCCACCGATATATCTGCCGTTGTGCCTTGCCATATAAATCCTGGCCGCCCCATTTGGGTAATGGAAGAATATGCTTTGGAAGAGTCTTTTGACGTGAGGGATAAAACCATGCTTGCGCGCGTAGAGATGGGCGTACAGGCGATAAAATTCGTCAATCAATTTCCCGTCGGAATCCACAATTATTTCCGCCTCTTCAGAGAACTTTGGATCTCGCAGAATCCTTTTGTAATTGCGCCTGAACCTTCCGAAGATACGTTCGGGATCGTCGTTCAACGACAGGCGATAGGTGTAATCGAGGCTCTCCATATACGGCAGACGTTCGTCTTCGGGCAGGCATTCGGGAGTTAGAACCTCCGCATATTGCACGCTTGACGTCCTGCTTAGGATGGTTTCCAAAATCGCGTCCAGCGCTTCCGCCGAATCATAAAGCGGACCAAAATAACTGGGAAACAGGCTGGTCTGATAATGAGCGCCTCCGAAGATCGGCCGGCCCAAAAACAACGGGCATACTCCCACGGCCTTTCCGCCCTCCAACGCGACCAGGTGTTTGATTTTCACGCCGTACGTATCGCGCAACGTCCACGCCCATTCAAGATCATGCCCAAAGCGCGCCCGCGCGTGACCGGCTACATAAGCGCGATAAGGCTCATACGTTTCTTCACTGACCGTAACTACATTGATCATATAGATACTTTGCTCTACCAAGCCGACGTTAGAGAACGTCTACTACGCTCAAAACAAAATTCTTGGCGCGTAGTGCGCTCTCTCTAGCGCGCTTTTTCAAGCCAATCCGCGAATCAGGCTGGGGCCGAGGAGACGCGTCATAAAAGCCGGGAGCCGTTTCCAGGTCCAGATGGCGAAGCGGAATTTGGGGCTATTTTGATTCAACTCGGGAATGGGTCCGCCTTTCGGCAGGTAATACCAATATGCCAGGGGCGCCTTGCGCGGCCGCCACTTCATTTTGAACGTCTCGTTGCCTGAGCCGTTCAAACTTCGTCCCAGGTCGAGCGTCTTATAACCTTTGCGCGCATATCGTTCGATCACAGACCAGTATAAAAACTCGCCCGCATAATCCGAACGAAAGCGGCGCAGGATGTTCGCGTGCAGGTTCGTTACCGCGCCCGCCTGGGCGATGAACGCGCCCGCGCCTGCCGGTTCATTGCGCGGGCCATATAATACGACAAATTCCAGCGCCTCTCCCAGCGCCTCCGCCATGAGACGCAGATAATTTTTATGATGATAAGGCGAACCCAACTCATGCATGCTTTGCGCCAGGGTTTCGTAGGCGTCGTCCAACAGATCGGTATGCCCAAATTTTATCGTGAAATTCTTTTTCAACGCTTTGCGGATATGGTTGCGGTGATCGGAGCCGTACGCGCTCATCAATGGCGCGGGATCGGGAGACAACTCAACATAATACGTGGAATAGATCGGATGCTGGACCCAGCCTTCGGGAGGGATTTCATGCCCCGCTTCAAACCGGACGTTGACATGATCCACACCCTGATCATTCGCCAACGCCCGCGCGCTTTTCAACAAGGCGTCGCGCGCTTCAATGGACGCATACGCAAAACCGCCATAAGAACCAAACGGCGACGTGGCCAGGTAGTCGCCAAAGATGGGATGCCGCACGCGAGTCAACGCAAGCCAGCCGTCCGTTTTGTCGTCGCAGTGGGAGGCGATCCTGTAAAGCGGAAACCGGTACGCCTTGTGAACAAAGTTCATCCACGCGTCCAACCCGGTAAAACGCGCGGGGATGGAAAGCGCTTCAGGCAAAACAACGGCTTCATCCTTTGGAACGACGCCGGTCCGACGACTCATCCCGATACCGTCACATTCAGCGTTTCATCCAGATAGGCGCCCAGCGGCGAGACGGGAAAATTATGCAGGAGGTCTTTCAGGAACCGCGACTTATCGCGTAGAAAAGGCATCAGGTGCGGATTCAACATCAAGTCGCGCGTGAGGCGCGAGGACGGCGGAGGTTTCACCAGTTCGTAAGGATGCAGGAGGATTGACGGGCAGAGTCCGTTTTTGAGTTCCCGTTCGATGATCTTGAGGATCTGTTTACTCATCAAGCCGATGCTGAAACTGGAGCCGTACGGGAACTCGCCGTCCAACAGCAGTTTGAAGGAAAAATCGCGCGGGGCTGTGTAATCCCCGCTTGCGCCCCGCAACCGCACGGTGCTGACGGGAATTTCCCAAACCCCACCCCGTTGAAACAAAGTCCCCGTCGGCGCATACACGGACGAACTGTATGCAAAGCCCGCGTCTTCAAGCAACGGATAAGCCGACTCGCTGATCCCGATCATCGGCGCGCGATAGCCGCGCACGCCGTATTGCCTGCGCCACGCGGCCGACTCGGCAATATCGTCCGCCAGTTCAGCCACATTCACCAGCGGACGATGGATGTGGCAATGCAAACCCAGTTCATGCCCGGCGGAAACAATTTTTTGCGGGACTTCGGGATACCATTCCGCAATTTCACCCACCAGATAGAGGCTGACTTTTGAGTCGCCCAGTTGTTCGAGGATCGGGTCGAGCGCGCGGCGGGTGAAACCGGCGTCCAATTCACGGCGTCGACGCGAATCTCTCAGGCGGTCATAGCGGCGAAACAGCGCAAACCAGGGTTCATAATCAACGCTTAATAGAACGCGGGGGGATACAGGCATGGTTCAGTAGTTGGATGGTTATATATTGCGATCAACAACCAAACTTATGGTTGCAGCCCCAAATCCTGCAACGCCTGAAGCGCCGGTCCCCAATTGGGATGCAGGCGCAGGGTTTCGCGGAAATCATCCACCGCGCCTTTGGGGTCGCCGATCATGTATTTTGCGCGCCCGCGCCAGTAGATGCTCTCTTCGATGGTGGGTTTGGAGATGGTTTCGATGAGGGTCACGTCCGCAAGATCGATCACATCCTGGTAGCGACCCGTATAAAAATAAGCCCAATACGGTCCGGTCTGGTACCACATCATGCGGTAGGGACGCTGTTTGTCGTTCTGTCCGATTTCGTTGTAGATCGCAAAGGCTTGATCGTAGGCTATCGCCGCGTCGGCATATTCGAGCAGGGCGACATGACTTGTCGCTTTGGCGAACCAGGCGAAGAACTGATCAATGCCGCTGGTTTCGCCGATGCTCTCTTCAGCCGCGCTCAAGGCATGACGCGCCGCCCAGTCCGCGTCGGCATACGGACCGAGCGCGCTCATCAACTCTCCCTCGCGTTCAGGCTGATATACCACGATGAAAATATTGTCGAATGAAAGCCACGCCTCGCTGGCCATGAACTCGTCATAAGGAATGGGAAAGTTGGGACCGTCGTTCCAGGTGTCTTGAACGATCAGGACGCCTTTGGCGTCGTCGTAACCGGTGGCGAATTGATAATGCCCGAGCCATGCGACCTTGCCCGCGTAATCCTTTTCGTAATATCCTTTTTCCGCGATGAAGGGAAAACCGGCGGCGATCAATCGTTTGGCTAAATCAATATCGCCGCCGAGACGCGAGAGCGCGCGGAACTGGGTCTGTTCGTTGACGAAATCCACCATCTCGTAGGGCATGACGTTGACGTCCGAACGTCCCTGCTGGATAAAGTCGAGTTTTGGATCTTGCACGCCGGGTTTGACGGCTTTGGCGACGGTGTCGCGGTTTCCGTCCCAGCCCACGAAATTCAGCGCCATGCTCAAATTGGCGGGACCGCAGTAGTTCCAGCGATTCTTTTGATCCTCGAAGCGGAAGCCTTTCAGGTTGACTGTGGCAGGCAGGGGCGTGGTCGTGATCGTCGGCGTGGGCGAAGGTCCGGGTTTGGGAGTTTGAGTCGGCGCAGGCGCGGAGGCGGTTTGTTGAGTCGGGTTTGTCCCATTCGCAATTGTGGGAGTGACGGACTGCCCGGAGGGTTGGAAGACGGCTTCATCGGGCGGGTTGATCAAATATTTGACGCTTGCGATCCAGCCTTCGAGGCGCGGCATGGCGCGGCTGTACACCGGCGGCAGGAAAAATACGCCGATGCCGATAAGAATGAGAATGGGAATGATCCAGACGCGTTTGAAGCGATTTTGCATGGGAGGATTATAAAGCAGACCTCCGAGTTCTTGGAGAACTCGGAGGTCTATGTTTACTCTTTCACTTCCCCGTCAATCACATCGCCATCGCCCGAGGGCGGAGGCGTGGACGGTCCGCCCTGTGGTTGCGCCTGCTGTTGACCCTGCGCGTACAGTTGCTGGCTCAACGCGTGGAACGCGTTCTGCACTTCATCGGTCGCCTGCTTGATGCGGTTGAGGTCGTCGCCCTGCGCGGCAGACTTGAGATCGTTGATCTTGCCTTCGATAACGCCGCGTTCTGCCGACGGGACTTTATCGCCGAGGTCGCGCAACGCCTTTTCGGTTTGATAGACCAGGCTATCGGCATTGTTCTTCGCTTCGATCAACTCGCGGCGCTTCTTGTCTTCGTTTTCATTTTGACGCGCCTCGTTGACCATGCGATCAATATCGTTCTTGTTCAAGTTGGTGGAGGCGGTGATCGTAACCTTCTGTTCCTTGCCGGATGCCTTGTCTTTCGCGGTCACGTGCAAAATGCCGTTCGCGTCGATATCGAATGTGACTTCCACTTGCGGAATGCCGCGCGGCGCGGGCGGGAGTCCGTCGAGCCGGAATCTTCCCAGCGACATGTTATCGCCCGCCATCGGGCGTTCGCCTTGCAGGACGTGAATATCCACGGCGGTCTGGTTATCCGCGGCGGTCGAATACGTTTCGGTCTTGCGGACGGGGATGGTGGTGTTGCGCTCGATCATCTTCGTCATCACACTGCCAAGCGTTTCAACGCCCAACGAAAGCGGGGTGACATCCAGAAGCAAGATATCCTTGACTTCGCCGCCCAGCACGCCGCCTTGAATCGCCGCGCCGACCGCGACTACTTCATCCGGGTTCACGCCTTTGTTCGGTTCCCTGCCGTTCGTCAACTTGCGGACCAAATCGGCGACCATCGGCATACGCGTCGAGCCGCCGACTAATACAACTTCGTCGAGTTTATCCGCGCTCAAATTCGCGTCTTTCAGCGCGGCTTCAAACGGTTTGCGGCAGCGAGCAAGCAAATCGTCGGTCATCTGCTCGAATTTGGCGCGGCTCAATTTCAATTGCAGGTGTTTGGGTCCGCTTGCGTCGGCGGTGATATATGGAAGATTGATCTCTGTTTCCATTACGGTCGAGAGTTCGATCTTCGCCTTTTCCGCCGCTTCGCGCAGGCGTTGTAACGCCGCGCGGTCGGCGCGCAGGTCAATGCCTTGATCTTTTCTAAATTCATCCGCCGCCCAGCTGACTATCTTCTGATCCCAGTCGTCGCCGCCGAGGTGCGTGTCGCCGTTCGTGGCTTTGACTTCGATCACGCCTTCTCCAACTTCAAGCACGGATACGTCGAAGGTGCCGCCGCCCAGGTCAAAGACCAGGATCGTCTCATCCTTCTTTTTATCGAGTCCATACGCCAGCGCCGACGCGGTCGGTTCGTTGATGATACGCATCACTTCGAGACCGGCGATCTTGCCCGCGTCTTTTGTCGCCTGGCGCTGGCTGTCGTTGAAATACGCGGGGACGGTGATCACCGCCTGCGTGACAGGCTGACCGAGATACGCCTCGGCATCGGACTTCAACTTGCCCAGCACCATCGCGCTGATCTCCTGCGGGGAATATTCTCGATTTATGATCGGAATCTTCACACGCACGTCGTCCGAAGGTCCTTGCACGACGTTAAAGGGAATCATCTTGCGTTCGGTCTCGGTCTCGTTATAGTGACGACCGATAAAACGTTTGATGGAGTAGATCGTATTCTCTGAATTGACGACTGCCTGCCGCTTCGCAGTTTGACCGACGAGTCGTTCGCCGTTTTTATTGAAGGCTACCACCGAGGGACAGAGTCTGCCGCCTTCCGCGGTCGAGATCACGGTCGGCGTACCGCCTTCCATGACCGAGACGACGGAGTTGGTTGTGCCGAGGTCTATGCCGATTATTTTACCCATGAGAGTCTCCTTGCTTGTCGCGTGTCATTGCGAGCCGCTCTTTGGCGAAGCAATCCCCTCTTTGTGTTGGAGATTGCTTTGGGATTTCAACGCTCCGCGTCTCAACCCTCGCAACGACGTAAAATCTTGACATATCTTAATCGCTGTGTGCAAGAAAACTGTTAACGGTGTGTTGAAATTTTGTTGATTGTGCGCGTGACGCATTGCCGTCCTTGCCTCCATCATTGTGATCGGGAGTTAAGCATGGAGGTATACAGGTAAACATGTAGACAAGGAAATACGTTTGACTTATCTACCTATACACTTGTGTACCTATGTACTTGTCTACTTGTCTACTTGTCTACTTGTGTGCTTGTGTGCTTGACTACTTATCCGCTTGCCTCTCACGGCTCGCCGACCATGACCCAATCGAATCCCATCACGATGGGAGTATTCTCATACGAGGCGGCGCTCATGCCGATTTTGCCCTCGGTGAGTTCGTAGCGCGATACGTCCACTTCGCGGATGAGGATATCGTTGACGAACAACGAGAGAGTTGCATCGGAACAGGTTAAACCAATCTTTTGTATGGAACCGGTGGGTAATATTTCTTTGGAGGTCCCATCCGTGATGGGAAGATATTCGGTAATGCCCACGCTCAACCATCTGCCGAACAGGACGTTGTAAGTTCCGTCGGCGAAGATATTGTATTCAAACCAGCCCTTTTCTTCGGAGTAACGACAGATCAGGCCGGTGGAGGCGGGAGTGAGGGCGCGGTTGGTGAATTGCGTATCAATACGAACGTTTGAATAATCCTGGGGGCCGTAGAGCACATAAAGCCAAAGATAAGGCGAATCCATTTGGAGGACGAGACTTCCTTTTTCGGTTTTGACATTGGGGACTGAATCATTCCCCGCCTGGAGAATCGCCCAGCCTTCGAGGGTGGAATCAAATTCGTTGGTGAAGAGGCGCGGGAAGGGAGTCGGCGAAGGCGCGGGCGTATGAGTCGGTTCGGGAGTTAATGTGACAGGTATCAGTGTAGGTTGAGGCGTTGAGGTCGGGAAGAA
>Ga0247727_10007551_pt1 | contig 20655 bp, 19 predicted proteins | sample WisWelCaveWW1625_FD_202498 | JGI IMG/M metagenome (GOLD analysis project Ga0247727, IMG submission 202498) | Biofilm microbial communities from Wishing Well Cave, Virginia, United States - WW16-25 | ecosystem: Environmental > Aquatic > Deep subsurface > Groundwater > Cave microbial mat | place... | reverse complement strand
CCGGCGATGCTCGTCGTCGGTGAAAATGAATATCTCAGCGTGATGGTCAACGAAGAGGATCATTTGCGCGTGCAGTCGATTCAACCCGGTTTGAATGTTGAAGAAGCATGGCGGCTCATTGCGCAGCTTGATGATGAGCTCGGCGAGCAGCTCAATTATGCGTTTACCGATCAATTCGGTTATCTCACCGCGTGTCCGACCAATACCGGCACCGGCATGCGCGTGTCGCTGTTCGTGCACCTGCCGGCGCTGACGATTCTGGAAGAAATCGAAAAGGTGATGAAAAAACTGGCGCCGGCGGAAATCACCGTGCGCGGTTTTTACGGCGAAGGCACGGAAGTGGTCGGCAACGTTTTTCAAATTTCCAACCAGCTCACGCTCGGCCGCACCGACGACGGCATCGTCAAGCGCATGGAAGAAGTCGGACAGAAGCTCGTTTCGCTGGAAGACGACGCCCGCGATCGCCTGCTCGACGCGCAACCGATACACCTTCACGACAAAGTTTATCGCGCCGTCGGCATCATGAAATACGCGCGCACGCTCAGCTCGCTGGAGCTGTTGAATCTGCTGTCGTATTTGCGGCTCGGTTTCGATCTGGGCATTTTCAAAAACGTGGATAGCGGTTTCCTGAACGAATTGATGGTCACGCTGCAACCGGCGCACATTCAGAAAGCGTATCGCGAGATGGACGACGACTTGCATCGCGACGTTCACCGCGCGCACGTCGTGCGGGAAAAAATTTCGCCGTTCGCCTAAAAGATTTTTTAAAAATCATAATTGCCTCTTTACTTTTTCAAATAGAGTTTGTAGATTGAAATAGTTGGATTTTGGATGACAACCGGAGTGCATTGCACAATTAAAGTTTCGCACGCCGGTTCAAATTGCTAAAGTTTGCGTTGTGACAAGTGGCGCAATGGAGCTTATTCATCGGAGTTGGAAATTATGAAAAACAATTTCTCCAGTCGTGTCCAGATGGTTATCCAGTTTTCACGGGAAGAAGCGCTGCGGCTCGGCCATGATTATATCGGCACGGAGCATCTTCTTCTCGGGCTGATTCGTGAGGGCGAGGGCATTGCCGTGGAGATTCTTCGCAATCTCGGCACCGATTTGGAAGAAATCAAGCGCGCGGTGGAAGACGCGGTCAAATCCACCGGCGAAACCATGACGATCGGCAACATTCCGTTTACGAAACGCGCGGAAAAAATTTTGAAGATGGCGTATGTTGAAGCCGAGAAATACAAATCCGACATCATCGGCACCGAGCATCTCCTGCTGGCGCTGGTGAAGGAGAAGGACGGCGTCGCCGCGCAGGTGTTGTTGAATTTCGATATCACCTACGAGGCGGTGCGCGAGGAGCTGGAAAATATTTTGCGCGGCACGCCTTCGAGCAAAGAGGCGAACACGCAACGCTCGAAGACGCCGGCGTTGGATCATTTCGGGCGTGATCTCACCGAGCTCGCGCGCAAAAACGAGCTTGATCCGATCATCGGCCGCGAGCGTGAAATCGAGCGCGTCTCGCAAATTCTCAGCCGCCGCAAGAAAAACAATCCGGTGTTGATCGGCGAGCCGGGCGTCGGCAAAACCGCCATCGCCGAAGGTCTGGCGTTGCGCATTGTCGAGCGCAAAGTGCCGCGCATCCTGCACAACAAGCGCGTCGTCACGCTCGATCTCGGCGCGATTGTCGCGGGCACGAAATATCGCGGCCAGTTTGAAGAGCGCATGAAAGCGATCATGAATGAGCTGCTGCGCGCGAAAGACGTCATCCTTTTTATAGATGAATTGCACACCATCGTCGGCGCCGGCGGCGCGAGCGGCTCGCTTGATGCTTCGAACATGTTCAAGCCCGCGCTCTCCCGCGGCGAGCTGCAATGCATCGGCGCGACGACGCTCAACGAGTATCGCCAGTATATTGAAAAAGACGGCGCGCTCGAACGGCGTTTCCAGAAAATCATGGTTGATCCTCCCTCCCCCGAAGAAACCATCCAGATCCTCAACGGCCTCAAAGATCGCTACGAAGATCATCACAAAGTGCGTTACAGCGAGGAAGCCATTCACGCGTCGGTCAAGCTTTCCGAGCGCTATATCACCGACCGCTTTCTGCCGGACAAGGCCATCGACGTGGTGGATGAAACCGGTGCGCGCGTGCATCTCGCCAACATCGTGGTGCCGAAAGACATCACCGAATTGGAAGAAGAGATCAAGCACATTCGCAAAGAAAAAGACGTCGTCATCAAGAATCAGGAATTTGAGCGCGCCGCGGTGTTGCGCGATCAGGAGAAACGCTTGAATCGCAAGCTGGATGCGGCCAAGCGGCGCTGGAAAGAGTCGGAAGAGGAAAGCATCGCGACGGTGAGCGAGGAAGACATTGCCGACGTCGTGGCGATGATGACGGGCATTCCGGTGCAGAAAGTCGCGCAATCCGAAACCGACAAAGTTCTCAAAATGGAAGAGGCGCTGAAGCAGCGCATCGTCGGTCAGGACGAGGCGATTCATCTGCTGTGCAGAGCGATTCAACGCACGCGCGCCGGACTGAAAGACCCGAATCGTCCCATCGGCTCGTTTATTTTCCTCGGCCCGACCGGCGTGGGCAAAACCCAGCTCGCCAAAGAACTCGCCAAATATCTTTTTGAAAAAGAAGACGCGCTGATTCGTCTGGATATGTCCGAGTACATGGAAAAATTTTCGGTGTCGCGCTTGACCGGCGCGCCGCCGGGATATGTCGGTTACGAAGAGGGCGGCCAGCTCACCGAGAAAGTGCGCCGGCATCCGTACGCCGTCGTGCTCTTCGACGAAATCGAAAAAGCGCATCCCGACGTGTTCAATATTCTCCTGCAAATTCTCGACGATGGCAGCCTCACCGACGGTCTCGGTCGCCGCGTCGATTTCAAGAACACGATTCTCATTATGACTTCGAATGCCGGCGCGCGTGAAATCAAAAAGGCCGGCGGGTACGGCTTCTCGACGCAGGATTCCGAGATCGATTACGCGAAGATGCAAACCAAAATTATGGATGAGGTGAAACGCCTCTTCAATCCGGAATTTCTGAACCGCGTCGACGAACTGGTCGTGTTCCACAATCTGGAGAAAGAACACATGGGCCAGATCATCGATATCGTCGTCAAAGAAATGCTCGGCAAAGTCTCGGATCGCCAGATCGCGATCGAGTTGACGCAGGATGCGAAAGATTTCATCATCGAAAAAGGCTTCGATCCGGTTTACGGGGCCAGACCGTTGAAGCGCGTGATTCAAAAATTCATCGAAGACCCCGTCGCCGAAGAGATGCTGAAAGGCAAATTCAACGACGGCAGTCAGATCAAAGTGCTCTGCGAAGGCAACGCGCTGACCTTCCTCGAAACCAGCCGCAAAGCCATGGTGAAGAAAGAGTCGAAAAAATCCGCCATCCCGCCGCCGCAGCCGGAGTCGGTGGAAAATTAGATGAGATGGCTTTATGATCAAAGCCCGATCGTTGGAGAACAATGATCGGGCTTTTGTGTTTTGGCAGGCGAACCTCGGCGTAAAGGGTAGCGTTTAAATTTCGTCGTTGACATTCTTGAAAATTCCGGCTATATTTTAGCCGGAATGAGAGACGAAATCATTAAAAGAAGAAATAGGGAATACGTCTGGAAGATTTACCCGAATAAAATTCGCCTCATAAATTATTTTGCCTAAAATCATTTTATCTTTTAAATCGCCTCATTCACGGAACGAACGATGATCATTTCACGCGCTTTTATTCGCGCTTACAAATCCGTCTTCGAGCTGGCGTTTCCGCTCGACGCCAAAATCACCACGCTGATCGGCGCGAACGAGAGCGGCAAGACGAATGTGTTGCGCGCGCTCAATGCGTTCACGCCCGGCGCGCCGTTTGACAACAGCCTCACTTGCCAGTATTCCGACTATTATTATCAGGGCAAATCACCGGAGGTGGCGATGGAGTTTTCGCAAATCTCCAAAGACAATCGGCGCAACCTGCTGCGCTTCAGCGAGGCGTTTAAAGACAACGAGAGTTTTTTGATTCGCAAAGACGGCCCGGAGCTGGAAAACTATCATCTCTTTATCAATGAAACCGAAGCGCCGGTCAAAGAGATGGACAAGCTCCTGCAAAGCCTGCCGAAATTTCTTTTCTTCGACACCATCCCGCTGCTGAAGAGCCGCGCGACGCTGCAGGATTTGATCAACGGCAGCGAGCAATTTCGCACCGAGCGCAATTTGTTGCACATCGGCGGCCTCGCCAATCCGGAAATTATTTTCGAGGACAATACGCGCGGCCGGCGCGCCAGCGAAGAGGCGAGCCGCCTGATCACGCAGCAGATTCGCCGCGCGTGGTCGCAGGAACCGACGATCGAAGTCAAGCTCAATGTCAACGGCAATCTGCTCTACATCGATATTTCCGACGGCACCACCGTGTTCGACACGCCGGAATCGCGGAGCATGGGCTTTCGCTGGTATCTTTCTTTTTATATCAATTTCATCGCGCAGACCTTCGAGGCGCGCGCCAATGAATATTTCTTTTTGATCGACGAGCCGGGCATTCACCTCCACCCTGCCGGCCAGAAAGATCTGGCTAAAATCATGGAAGATCTGGCGATGAAAAATCAATTGGTGTATACGACGCATTCGCCGTTCATGATTAACCGCGAGCATCCGGAGCGCGTGCGCCTCGTCACCAAAGACAAAGACGGCACCCGCATTGACAGCGAAGCCTATCGCCAGAACTGGAAGCCGTTGCGCAGTTCCATCGGCCTCATGATCGGCGATTTGTTCTTCTTCAGCGAAAAAGGCGTCATGGCCGCGGAAGCGTCGGAGAAAAAATTCTCCTTTCTCCGCCGCGCCACGAAAACGGAAGAGAATGGCAAATAGTTTTTTTCTGTTTGCAACGAAAGAAATTTTTGTAGATTTGAAAACATTCCACACCCAATCTCTGGGTATTTGTGAGCTTTGTTTAATAAAAAATAAAACCCGCGATTCTAAAGGCTTTTTTCGTTGCGGTTCCCATTTCGTTGCAAGTTATTTTTAGAGAAGACCACCATGTTTAATTCGTTGTGCGACGTCCCCGGCATCCGCGTCGGCCATGCGCAGGATGAAGCGGCGCGGACGGGCTGCACGGTGATTTTGCCGGAGCGCCCTGCGGTTGCCGGCGTCGACGTGCGCGGCTCGGCCCCGGGTTCGCGCGAAATCGAAGCGCTCAAACCGGTGCGACTGGTGCAGGAGATTCACGGCATTCTGCTCACCGGCGGCAGCGCGTTCGGATTGGATGCGAGCGGCGGCGTGCAAAAATATCTCGAAGCGCGCGGCATCGGCTACGACGTGCAGGTCACGAAAGTTCCGATCGTGCCCACCGCGGTGATTTTCGATCTGGCCGTCGGCGATGCGAAAGTTCGTCCGACCGCGGCGATGGCCTATCGCGCCTGTGAAGAGGCCTCACCGGTGGAAACTCGTGTCGGTCGCATTGGCGTCGGCTGCGGCGCGACGGTTGGAAAAATTCGCGGCGTGCAACACAGCATGCCCGGCGGCGTCGGCATGGCCTCATGGAAAAGTGGAAACATCGTCGTCGGTGCGCTCGTTGTCGTCAATGCGCTCGGTGATGTCATCGATCCGCAGCATGGAAAAATTATCGCCGGCGCCAAAAACGACGACGGTTCTTTTTTAAACACGACGGCGTATCTCAAATCGCACTTTCTCTCCCCTTTCAAAAGCTGGGGCCATACGACGCTCGCGGTGGTCGCCACGAACGCTAAATTCAACCGAGACGGCGCCACCAAAATTGCCGAAATGGCGCAGGATGGTCTGGCGTATGTCATTCGCCCCTCGCACACTCTCTTTGACGGCGACATGGTTTTTGCGATGAGTGTGGGCGACGAATCCGCCGACGTCATGGCTATTGGCGCGATTGCCGCAGAGCTGGTGGCGGAAGCGATTGTGCAGGCGGTGAAGGTGAGCAATGGGTTGGTATAAAATTGCGTGAGGTGGAAAATATCGGTTGCCTAATTCAAGTTTTCTGTTATATTTTAAAAAACAGAAGAACAGCCCAATTGAGCGACTACACTATACAAGGAACGTTGAAACATGAGCACGACGGTTCAAAATTTTTTAACCTCTTTTGAGCATCTGCCAGATTTTGAAAAACGGGAATTGGCTTCTGAAATTATCAGGCGTACCCTAAAATTTGATTTACCTCCGTTATCTGATGAAGCTCTGGTATTGCACGCAGAACACCTTTTCTTAGAACTTGATCTTAGAGAGAGGAAAAATGGCAAATCCAAATCGCGGCGAAGTGTGGCTCGTTGATCTCGGATTGGCTGCAAAAGTACGCCCATGTCTTATCCTGAGCATACCATATCAAGACGAAGATCGAGCTTTAGTTACAATTGTTCCTCATACAACCAGCCCGCGCAATTCCAGATTTGAAGTAAACATCAAAGCACGTTTCTTGCGTTCCGGCGCTTTCGATGCCCAAAATTTAGTTACAATTCCACGCGCAAAATTTTTGCGAAAACTTGGCGTCCTTTCTTCAGAAAACCTCGCTGAAATAGAAAATACCGTTCGACTCTGGCTTGGGTTGTGAAAACATGATACCGACCAACTCAAGTAAACTTCATTTACTTTATAAAAAGTTTATTGACTAAAAACATGCTCCTCCTCTACAACAACGCCTCTCCAAAAATCGCGAACAATGTTTTCATCGCGCCAAATGCCACGATCATCGGCGATGTCGAAATCGGCGACGAGGCCAGTGTCTGGTTCAACACGGTCATTCGCGGCGACGTGCATTACATTCGCATCGGCGCGCAGACGAATATTCAGGATTTGTGCATGTGTCATTGCACCCTCAACAAATGGCCGTTGATTATCGGCGCCGGCGTCACCATCGGGCACAGCGTGGTGGTGCACGGTTGCGTCATCAAAGATTACTGCCTCATCGGCATGGGCGCGCGCATTCTCGACGGCGCGCAGGTCGGGCCATACGCTTTAGTTGCGGCAGGTGCCATCGTGCGCGAAGGTTTTGTCGTGCCGGAATATTCCCTTGTCGCCGGCGTCCCCGCCGCAGTGAAACGCCGGCTCACGGATAAAGAAATCGAAAATCTCACCGCCTCGGCAGCGCGCTATGTGAATTACAAAAACACCTATCTCGCCGCGGGCGTTCAACACCCGCGCTTCTGAAATGGCCCTCCCAATCTTACCACTTGCTAAATCTTCAGTACACAAAGAGCAACTGTCATTCCGGAGGAAACTTTTTTCCTTCGCGCGCTCGGCTTGGATTCAAAAAAAGATTACTTCTAATACGTTTCCATATAACTTGCTCATTGCTTTTCAAAGGGTATTTTGTTAGATTGATAAATTGCAATTTTGCAGAAAGGTTTTTATCAAGGAGAAATCGTGGCAATTCACAAGCACCGGCTGATTTTCGGCTTCTGTTTATTGATCTCTGGCCTGACCTCAACCACTACTTTTGCACAGAAAAAGAATATCGCCAGCCAGTTTAAAGCTGCACTTCATCTCTGGCAGAATGATTCGCTACATACTTCGTTGCGGCCACGACTTTTTCTCAATGGGCGCTGGCACGCCGCCAGCACAAAACCTCCGTTCAATGGCGAAGTCGAAATCCCCGGCGCTTTTTCATTCGAAGGCGAAGTTGAATTTCAACGCCCGTTTCGTCTCGACTCGACTTTTACCAATCGCCCGCTGCGTCTGGTTATGCAGGGCGTGCATTACGCCGCGCAGGTCAAAATCAACAACGAGCTGATCGGCTCGCATCAGGGCGGCTACACGCCTTTCATTCTGGATTTAAGGCCGGAGCGGCTGTTCTTCGATAAAGAGAATCTCCTGCAGATCACCGTGAGCAACGTGCTCTCGCCTTTGCAAACCCTGCCGCCCCGCCATCGGCCGTGGGGCTGGTTAAACGAAGGCGGCATCCGGCGCGAAATTTATCTCGAAGCGCTGCCGGGAATTTTTATTGAAAAAAACAAGCTCAACTACGGCCTCACGCCGGAGGCCGCAGCGATCAACGTTGAAGCCGAGCTGCGTTCGCAAAAAAAATTGTCGCCCGAAGAAACCGTCGGCGTCACCACCGTTGTGGAAATCTGGGATGTCGCCCGCGCACAAAAACTGGCGGCGAGTACCCCGCTTCCCTTAAGCAACAATGATCGACTGCAACAGGCGCTCACGTTAAGTTGCCGGCTCGATCAACCGGCGCTCTGGTCGCCCGCAACGCCCAATCTTTATGCGATGCACCTTGCGGTCTTGCAGCAGAATAATATCATCGATGAAATCTGGGAGAACGTCGGTTTTCGCAAAATCGAAATCGTTGATCGGCAATTGCACGTGAACGGCGCGCCGCTGGTTGTGCGCGGCGTCAACTGGATTGAGAACTACAGCCGCAACTCGGCGTTGTTGGATACAATCGGTTTGTTCAAACTGCTCGCCGAGGCCAAAAGTCTCGGCGCCAACGCGATTCGCGCCGTCGGGCATCCGCCGCATCCGTTGCTGCCGGAGCTCTGTGATCGCGCCGGCCTTTTTCTGCTGGAAGATTTGCCGCTGTATTATTTAACCGCCGCGCACCTCCGGCAACCGCAATTTTTTGAGCTCGCGCAACTGCAGGCGCGTGAACTCATCGCACGTGATCTGGCGCATCCCGCCGTGCTGGGATGGGGCGTCGCCGTGAATAGCGACATTCGCTCGCCGGAGGCAAAAAGTATGATGGACAGTCTTTGCCTGGCGTTACGGCAGTTTGATGATCGCCACCTCTACGCCGTCGCTTCTCCCGACTGGGCCGCCGACTGGGAGCCGCTTGTTGATTTTATCTTACCGGATTTTTTTGAAACGGAAAACCTCGACACCATCCGCGCCGCGTTCAACAGCGCCCGCAAACCGGTTTTGCCCATGATCGGTTTCTGGATTCGACATGAAAAAGCGACGCCGGACAACACGGCGGCCGAACAACGGCAGGCAGAACGCTTGAATGAAATATTTAAAAAATTTGACGACGTGCCGAAATTCGCCGGTTATTTTATTCAATCACTTCACGACTGGCCGGCGGCGATGCCCTCGCTGCTGCTGGGCCCGAACGCCGGACGCGTCGCCGTTTCGTCCGGCGATACCAGCACAACGCCGGAGAATTTTTTTATTCATCCCGCCGGCGTCATCGGCCACAACGGACAACCGCGGATGGCCTTCCAACTGGTGCAAGCGTTTAATCGCGGTGATCGCCGGCCGATGCTGATTCCGCCGGGTGCCGCGCAGCTTTTTCCGCAGGAATATCCGATTGTCGGCCTTGCGGTTGTGCTGCTGCTGCTGTTTTACTTAAATCGTGATCGCCGCCTGCGCGCCAATCTGCAGCGCATGTTCGTCCATCCGCATGGATTCTACGTCGACATCAATGAGAATCGCAAAATGCCGCCGTTTCTCAGCGCGCTGCTCGGACTCGCCGAAGGCTGCATCATTGCCATCTTGCTCTCGGGGTTTTGTTACGCCAATCGCACCAACCTCGCCTTTGATCAGTGTCTCAATTTACTCATTGCGAATCCGGTCTGGAAAGCGCATCTCATCTGGCTGATCTGGCATCCATCATGGTTCATCGTCACCGCCACGGCAACAGTGTTTGCCGGCGGCCTGTTGATAGCGTTCGCCCTGCGCATTCTTGGCTTCTTTCTTGGCCGCAGCCTGTCGCTGATGCAGTATTTCACTTTCGTTTTCTGGACGGCGACCAATGTTCTCATTTTAGGCATTCTCGCCCCGTTTTTTTACCGTTTGCTGCTGTATAAAAATTTTTCCGCGCCGCTTCTCTTCATTGTCGGCGCCGTTTTGCTCTGGCTCATCGCGCGTTTTTTTCGCGGGATGCGCGTCGTTTACACGATGAGCATTCCACGCACAATCATTGTTTTCGGCATTCTGGTTGGCGGGTTAATCGTCTCGCTCGCGCTTTATTACCAGCGCACGGAAGCGATTTTTGAATACGCGCAATATTACTGGCGGTTGTTGACGGCGGGGATGTCGTAACGCTTAACCGACGGGGTGTAGCGCAGACGTCTTGTCCAATGGCACTAACTTTTTGAAGACAGCGGGCGACCCGTCTGCGCGCCGGGCCCGAATGAAGCACCTAATCGAAAATTTAATTTACATAATTAACAAAACCGAACGACAAACATACATCGAGGACAATTTAACACGATTGACTTTTATTTTATTTTTGTATACTAATATAAACACCGAAAACCTTGCGACAACGCTGGCACGCGCCGCAAGTGTTTTCCGAACACCTTACGTTTTTCTGAAAGCAACCAAAAGGCAGTGGCTGGCTTTTATGGATCGAACGCTGCCCAAAATGAATGAGCCGGCCCAGAAAAAAGCTCTGCATTATCAACTCTTACATTCCCAACCCGTTTCCACTTTCTCGCTGATTTTTCACTTGCTTTTATGCGTCGATTTGAATATTTTTTTAAACTATTGTGTTCGAAGCGATTTTCATAGAAAGGCTCTTTCTCCATTTGCGGCATGAAAAATTTCGTTGCGATCATAGGCCCGGCGGCTGCAGTGCTGGCCTATTTTGTTCTTGGACAACCTCTGTGGGCTACAGGCGGTCTCGGCGTTCTCACTTTGATCGGCTTCATCTTCCCGAGTTGGCGAGTGGCGATGGGACTGTCTCGCGTCGTCTTCATCTTTTGCCTGCTGATGCTCATCATTAACGAACTTGGCATTGCTTATCCATACTCCAACATTTTCGTTTTGACCGGTTTGCTCGGTTTGTTCTTCCTCAGCGGCGAAAGCTGGAAAGGATTGTATTTCGGCCCCGGCCAAACGCGCCAATGGGCGCGCCACGCTTTTTTAATCGGGCTGGGATTTGCGGCCAGCGTCTTGATGCTGTTCGCATTTTTGCCGGAACAACTCGGCGCGAATCCGGTTCCGGCCGGCTGGCCCATTGATGTGCTGATTGTCGTCGCCATCGGCTATGCGGCGTTCAGCACACTGATGGAAGAGACCATGTTTCGCAGCGTCATGGTCGCCTTCTCGCGTTCGCATCTCACGCCGCCGGTCGCCGTGATGGCGCAGGGCCTCGTTTTCGGCGCGATGCACTATCGCGTCGGCTTTCCCTCGAATGCCGGCGGCGCGCTGTTGTCCTTCATCTGGGGCCTGCTGGCCGGATGGCTCGTGTTGAAAGCCGATTCGATTTATCCGGCGTTTGTCATGCATTTTGTGGTCGTGCTCACGCTTTTCGTTGGACTGATCTTTATGCATTAGCGAAATTCACTGGCGAATTAGTAATCGAATGGTTGTAGGGCGACATGGATTTTGTATTAAAGAAAATCAAACGACTGATCATTCAAGGTCACTACGTATTTACAGCCAAGGCTGATGCCGAACTTCTTGTTGATGGATTAACACAAGAAGATACGCTTGAATCGATATTGAATGCAGCACTTGTCCGATCAAAAAAATCTCGTAGTCAGTGGCGAAAAGAACGCGATGAGAAAATGTATATCATTGAAAGTTTTACCTACGATGGGACTCTGATTTATACGAAAGGCGTTATTCGCCAGCAAGGACCAATTGAAATATTTTTTATCATCGTATCAGCCAAAAGATCAACGTTTGGAGGTTGAATATGGAATTCACAGCTTGTCCATTATGCGAATCTCCTTCCATCCGGAAGAAAAGAGGCGTTTATAAATTCGACATTCACGGCGAATCGCTTTCTACGCCGGTTATTCAATATTGGGAATGTCCCAACTGCGGTGAAGCCTTTTTTGATCGACAGGCAAATCGGAAAATTGACAAGGCTTTGATGCAGCCCCGCAAACGGAAGTTGGAAAACCGTTCGCAAAGAAAATCGGCTTCGCGGCGTCAAACGAAAAAACCTCAACCGGCTTGATTGGCACAAGACGGACAGCCAGGAACCAAACAAGAAAATCATTTTTGCTTTTTATCGTTTTATCTTTTTTTATCGCCCCATGGGTTTTCCCAAATCACCATCGCCTGCCGCGCTGTTCGTGGCCGTGCTCTTCGCGCCGACCGTGTCCTATGACGACGTGCGCGCCGAGGTGACCAGCGAGTTTGGCGATATTCTGGAAGCGAGTCCGGTTTTTCCTTTTAATCAGAGCGAATATTACGCCGCCGAAATGGGCGGAAATTTGCAAAAAGTTTTTTTCCTGCTCGCGCGGTTGATCGATCCCGCCGCCGTCGTCGAATGGAAATTGCACGCGCAGGAAGTCGAAGCCCGATTCACGGAAAACGGTCAACGCAAAATAAATTTCGATCCCGGCTATCTCGACGCTTCGAAACTCGTGCTCGCGACGACCAAAAATTACGACCATCGCATTTATCTCGGACGCGGCATTTACGGCGACGTGCAACTGCGGTTTCGGTTGCAAAAATTTCAATTCAATGATTGGACGTATCCGGATTATCGCCAGCCGGAACATCTCGCGTTCTTTGAAAAAGCCCGCGCGCGATATTTCGATCTTTTGAAAACTGAATTTGGCGCGCCGGAGCTTCCCGTGCCGACCGTCAAATTAGATTACAAATCAGCCGGTGTCGACCGCGAAAAAGGCGAAGGCGTCAAAAAGCGCATCGGCGAATTGGCGCGGCAGACGTTCAATGAAAATGTTCTGGCTGAGATCGGTTTGTTTGGCGGCTTCTTCCGATTGGCGCAAGAAAAATATCGCGAGCCGGTTTTGGTCGCCAGCGTCGACGGCATTGGTACGAAGATCAAACTAGCTTGCCAGCTCCAGCAATATCGCGGTCTCGGCGTGGATATTGTCCATCATTGTTTGAACGACATCATGGTTGGCGGCGCGCAGCCGTTGTTTTTTCTCGATTATCTCGCTTTCGGCAAATTGGAGACGGCGGTCGTACTTGATCTAATTGCGGGAATGGCAACTGCGTGCCGTGACGCCGGTTGCGCCTTGATCGGCGGCGAAACCGCGGAAATGCCGGACATTTATCACCCCGGCGAATTTGATCTCGCCGGCTCGATCGTCGGCGTTGTGGAAAAAGAAAAAATTTTAGCTGGCCGCCGCATCGCGCGCGGCGACGTGCTCGTCGGCATCGCGTCGAATGGATTGCACACCAACGGCTACTCGTTGGCGCGCAAAATTATTTCTGCGCGACATCTGCGGTTGGAGCATTTCCAGCACGAATTAAATGAAACATTCGGCGAAGCATTATTGAAACCGCATCGCAGTTATCAAAAACCGATCAGGTTGGCCATCGAGTTGGTCAACAAGTTGGGGAATGGAGCGGCCAGCGAGCCTGTCGAGCTGGGCATTTCGCACATCACCGGCGGTGGCATTGCCGGCAACACGAATCGCCTGCTCCGCAACGGCCTGCAATTGCAAATTAACTGGCGCGCATGGGAATGGCCGCCGTTGTTTCGGCTCTTGCAAAAATACGGTCAAGTCGAAGAAGCCGAAATGCGCCACGTCTTTAATTTGGGCATTGGATTAATTTTTGTGATCGCCCCGACCGCAGTTGACGAGCTGCGCCGCCGCTTGCTGGAAATCGGCGAGCCGGGTTGGGTGATTGGTGAAATAATATAAACGCCCCGGAGTGCGAAACTTTAGTTTCGCAATGTTATTCGATTAAACGCAACTATTCAAGCATCTTCTCGCATGTCATTCTGGAAGAATCCTTTTTCGCACCAGAACAGTGCTTGAAATAAAAAAAGATTCCTACGGAATGACAGTCTCTTTTGTGCCTGAATAGTTGCAATTAAACAGTGACTGTGGAGTTTGACGTGTGGCACGAATCGCAGTGATCGGCGCAGGAAGTTGGGGAACGGCACTCGCCAAAGTTTTAGGCGAGAACGGCCATCACGTAACGGTTTGGGCGCGGCGTCCGGAATTGGCGGCAGCGCTGGCGTTGCAACATCGCAGCCCCGATTATTTGCCCAATGTCGTGCTGCCGGACACTTTGCGTTTCACCGCAAGTCTTGAAGAGGCGACTCGCGAAGCGAATTTTATTTTGTTGACCACACCGTCGCACGGCTTGCGCGAAGTGCTGCAACAATTGCGTTCTCTGTCATCCGCTGCCATCGTGATCAGCACCGTCAAAGGCATTGAGACGGATACCTTGCTGCGCATGAGCCAAGTCATTGCCTCATTGTTGGATGAATCGCCGCCCGTGGTGGTTTTATCCGGCCCCAATTTAGCGGTTGAAGTCGCGAATCAAATTCCCACGGCGACCGTGGTGGCGAGCGATGATTTTGCCGCCGCAAAAGCGGTGCAAGAAATTTTCATGAATCGGTACTTTCGGGTTTACACCGATCATGATGTGACCGGCGTCGAGCTTGGCGGCGCGCTAAAAAATATTATCGCGCTGGCAGCCGGCATCGTCGACGGCGCCGGATTTGGCGACAACACCAAAGCCGCATTGATGACGCGCGGTCTGGTTGAAATCACCCGACTCGGCGTGAAGCTCGGCGCCGATCCGATGACCTTCGCCGGACTCTCCGGCATGGGCGATCTGTTTGTGACGTGCATGAGTCGCAAGAGCCGCAACCGTTATGTCGGTGAAGAAATCGGCAAAGGCCGCAAGCTGCAAGAGATTTTAAACGAGATGATGATGGTCGCCGAAGGCGTGCGCACCACGCAGGCCGCATACCAACTCGCGCAACAGCACAGCGTTGAAATGCCGATCACTGCGGAGATTTATCAGATTTTGTTTGAAAATAAAGATGCGAAACAGGCCGTAAATGCGCTGATGACGCGGGAAGCGAAGCGGGAGAAGGTTGGGCGATGAAAACTTTTAATGATATTTACAGGCGAAGGGTGCGATTAACGGATGAACGACAAAAGTATTATGGCCAAGAAAGTAAAAATTTGGTATGATTTGGAAGGGAATTATCTCGAAGTGATTTTTGAAAAAAAACCCGGCTATTTTAAAGAAACCTCCAATGATGCCGTGATGAAAAAAGTTGATACCGCCGGCAACATTATTGGATTTTCCATTCTTAAAGTAAGCGCGCTACGCGGGCAAAAGCCTCTCGCGATGACGCTTGCGAGTAAAGCTGCTTAACGAGGAGATTTTTGTAATGATTCCGCAGTTGATCAATCGCGACAGGATTTACATCGAAAACATTGGCCAACACGAGGGCAAGGAGGTCAAAATACACGGCTGGCTGTACAACGCCCGTCACAGCGGCAAATTATGGTTTTTGTTGTTGCGCGACGGCACCGGCGTCATGCAATGCGTCGTCTCGCTCAAAGACGTCGGCGAAGAAATTTTTGCGCGCTGCGAGAAATTAACGCAGGAGACCTCGTTTGTCGCCACCGGCACGGTTCGCGCGGATAAACGCGCGCCCGGCGGCTACGAGCTGCTGGTGAACAATATCGAAATCGTTCACGTCGCGCAAGAATATCCGATTACCCCGAAAGAGCACGGCGAAACGTTTTTGATGGATCACCGTCATCTGTGGCTGCGCTCGTCCAGACAACATGCGATTCTGCGCGTGCGCCATGCCATCATCAAAAGCATTCGCGATTTCTTCGACACTCGTGGCTTCACGCTCATCGACGCGCCGATCTTTACGCCCGCCGCTTGTGAAGGCACATCAACGTTATTCGAAACGGATTACTTCGGCGAGAAAGCTTATTTGACGCAAAGCGGCCAGCTTTACATGGAACCGGCGGCGCTGGCCTTCGGCAAAGTGTATTGCTTCGGCCCGACGTTTCGCGCCGAGAAATCCAAAACGCGCCGCCATCTCACCGAGTTCTGGATGGTCGAGCCGGAAGTGGCGTACATGGATTTGGAAGGCGACATGCAGCTCGCGGAAGAATTTCTCGAATTCATCGTGCAAAATGTTTTGGCAACGCGCCGCGAAGAGTTAAAAATTTTGGAACGCGAGGTGAGCAAGCTGGAAAACATCACTCGCCCGTTCCCGCGCCTGAGTTACGATGAAGCGGCGGCAATGCTCACAACGCCGGAAGCGATTGCCTTCGCCAAAGAAAAAGAAGCACCGGTGTTCGTTCCCGGCAACGATCTCGGCGGCGCGGATGAAACGTATCTCACGCAAAAATTCGACAAGCCGTTGATGGTACACCGTTATCCCGCGGCGGTCAAAGCGTTTTACATGAAAGCCGATCCTGAACGCCCCGACCGCGCGCTCGGCGTCGATGTGCTCGCGCCGGAAGGCTACGGCGAAATCATCGGCGGCGGCCAGCGCGAAGATGATGTCGAAGTGCTGGAAGCGAAGATTCGCGAGCATAGCTTGCCGATGGAAGCATTTCAATGGTATCTCGACGTGCGGCGTTTCGGCTCCGTGCCCCACGCCGGTTTCGGCCTCGGCGTCGAGCGCACCGTCGCGTGGATTTGCGGCCTGCACCACGTTCGCGAGACGATTCCGTTTGCGCGGTTGATGCATCGGTTGTATCCGTGAAGAAGTCCGAAGTTTGTAAGTCCGATGTCCGATGTCTTTGAAATTTAACAAGCCGGTTGTTGGCCTGAAAGTGGCCTTCGCTATTCCTCATGTTGCGCAGGTGACAACGGCGGCGGAAGCGGTTGATCTACTTATTAACCGGATAGGAGCGATATGAAAAAAGGTGTTCATGTCATTGTCAATGGCATGGTTCAGGGAGTGGGGTTTCGTTATCACGTGCATCACTCGGCGCGGCGGCATTATCTGAAAGGTTGGGTGAAGAACATGCCGGATGGCCGCGTCGAAACCGTCGCCGAAGGCGATGAAGAAGAACTGCGGGAATTTGTCAAAGAAGTGAAAAAAGGCTCGCGCTTTTCCCGCGTCGATGAGGCGCAGGTGGAATGGTTGTCGTACACCAATCAGTTTCCCAATTTTCAGATTACGGATTGAGGAGTGTCACATGCAAGAACTCGAACGCTACATCCGCACCGTCAAAGATTTTCCCAAACCCGGCATTGGCTTCAAAGATATTACGACCCTGCTGAAAGAGCCGCAGGCCTTTGGCCGGGTGATCGACCTGATGACGGAGCAGTTTCAGGATAAAAAAATTCAAAAAGTCGTCGGCATCGAATCGCGCGGCTTCATCTTCGGCGCGCCGCTGGCGTTGCGCCTGGGCGCGGGCTACGTCCCGGCGCGCAAGCCGAAAAAACTTCCGGCCGCCACTGTTCGCGAAGAGTATGCGTTGGAATATGGCACGGACGCGCTCGAGATGCACGTCGATGCCATTTCCAAAGGTGAACGCGTGATCGTCGTCGATGATTTGCTCGCCACCGGCGGCACCGCGGCGGCGACGGGTCGTCTCGTCGAAAAATTAGACGGCGAACTGCTCGGTTTTGCTTTTTTAATTGAATTGGATTTTTTGCATGGACGCCGGAAGTTGGCAGGACGCGATGTGCTTTCGCTCATTCATGTTGAAACCGAGTAAAGATAAAGGCCAACCACTCAAAGTCGTTGGCCTTTATCTTTTTGCGATACTGGTTTTTATCCGTTGGTCATTTTTTCATCCGTTGGCAATTTTTTATTTTTGGATTGCAACTGGCGTTGAGCATATTAATTCACCTCGGAAACGCCGCCGTCACCCCGCCATCCACATTCAACATACACCCCGTCGTTTTCGCGGAGCGCGCGGACGCAAAAAAGAAAACGGCTTCGGCAATGTCTTCCGGATAAATATGAACTTTCAGCGCGTTGCGTTGGCGATAAAATTCTTCCAATTCTTCCGGCTTGATTTTATAAGTCGCCGCCCGTTCGGCGCGCCAGCTTGATTCATTCCAAATGCGCGAGCCCGCGAGCACGGCGTCGGGATTGACGATATTCACGCGAATGCCGTGCGGCGCGCCTTCTTCGGCCAAGCAACGCGCGAGATGCAGCTCCGCCGCTTTCACCGCGCTGTAAGCCGACGCATTTTTGCCCGCGACGAGCGCATTTTTTGAAACGACAAAAATTAACGCGCCGCCGGTTTTCTGCGTTTTTAAAATTCGAAAGCCCTCACGCGCGGCGAGAAAATAGCCCGTCGCTAAAATCGCAACATTGCGGTTCCATTCGCTAAAACTCGTTTCTTCAATCGGACTCGACGAAGCAATGCCGGCGTTCGGCACGACAATATCAACGCCGCCGAAATAACGGCATACGTCATCGAAAGCTTGACGCATTTGCGTTTCATTCGTCACATCGGTTACTGTTCCCAGCACGCGATCTTTGCTAAATTGCGCGCGCAATTCGGCGACGGCTTTTTCCAAAACATTGGCGTCGATATCCAGCAGCGCCACGTGCGCGCCTTCAGTCAAATATTTTCGCGCGATGGCTTTGCCAATGCCGCCCGCGCCGCCGGTGATGACCGCGACATGACGCGCCAGCTCTTTCTCCGGCGACAACCGGCGCAGCTTGGCTTCTTCCAATAGCCAGTATTCGATATTGAATGCTTCTTGCTCGGAAAGCCCGACATACTCACTCACGGCGGTTGCGCCGCGCATGACATTGATCGCGTTCACATAAAACTCCGCGGCCACGCGCGCCGTGGCTTTGTCCGCCGCAAAAGTCATCATCCCAACGCCGGGGATGAGAAACACCACCGGATTCGGATCGCGCCTCGCCGGTGAATCGGGGTGCTTGCAACGATTGTAGTAGCCCGCATAATACTCACGATAACTGGGCAAAGCGCTGGCGATTATTTGTTTTAATTTGGCGACGTCATCTTTTTCCGGATGCCACGGCGCGAAGAGAGGCCGAATTTTTGTGCGCAAAAAGTGATCGGGACAAGAAGTGCCAAGTTTCGCCGACTCAGCCGCATGATGTGAGTTCACAAACTCCAACGCGCGTGCCGAATCATCGAAATGCCCGACTTTGCGCTGCTGTTGTCCCACCAGGCCGCGAATAAACGGCATGAGTTCCGCCGCGATTTCCTGTCGATGCGTTTCCGGCTGCGAAGTAAACTTCACGCCACCGAAAATCTTTGCTTGTTTTGCAATGCGTGTTTCTAAAAATGTCGCGGCTTGCTCAATTAATCGTAGCGTGGTGTCGTAACACGATTTTGCCGTATCGCCCCAACTGAAGAGGCCGTGGCCCGCTAAAATCAAGCCTTCGAGGTTGGATTTGGAATTGTCGGCCGCTTCGATTTGCAGGCCGAGATCAAAACCGGGGCGTTGCCATTTTACCCAACCGACGCGTCCGCCAAAAATTTCTTCCGTCAGCGCTAAACTGTCTTTGGAAGCGGCAATCGCGATGATCGCATCGGGATGCAGGTGATCAACATGCTGGCGCGGAATGAATGCATGCAACGGCGTATCAATCGAAGCCGCGGTGGGATTGAGATTGAACGTGCAATGCGGCAGATAACCGACCATCTCGTCTTCAAATTCCAAACCGCGATAATGTTTTTTGAGCGCGTAAAGTTTTTCCAAATACAGACTCGCGAAGCCCTGCCTTTTGATGCTGCCCAAATCGCCGCCGCTGCCTTTAACCCACAACACTTCAACCGGCGCACCGGTCAACGGATCTTTTTCCGTAATTTTTGCCGAGGTATTGCCGCCGGCGAAATTCGTGAGACGCAAATCCGCGCCGAGAAGATTGGAACGGTAGACGAGCAGATCAATTTCAGATTTGTTTTGTGCTTCAGCATCGTTCCAAAGATAATTGACATATTTGAAATCAGCCATCTTTTTGCTCCCGGATTATTGTATTTTCATTCGGGGTCGATTGAGGCTGTCATTGCGGGCGTTTCTCAGCTTACGGCCGCAGGCGAAGCAATCTTTCTATAATTGGCCCGCACAAAACGCGGGTCTCGCAATGACATTATTTTGTTACCTTGCCGTTAAGCTTTGCAGCGTCTGCCGCAACCACTGCAAATTCTTTTGTGAATTTTCAATCAACGGCAAACAATGCGTTTCCAGCGTCACATGCTCAACTACGCGATCTTGCACCAGCGCTTTGACCTGGCCGTTCCAATCAATTTTTCCTTCACCAATGGGCACGCATTGGATGAGCGAGCCTTTAATCGTGTCTTTGACATGAACATTGGCGATCCATTTTTTGATCGCCTCGTAACCGTCCGGATAAGGCGTTTCATCCGTGCCCAGCGCATTGGCCGGATCCCAATTCGCGCGTAAATACGGCGAGTTCACTGCGGCGATAATGCGCGCCGTGTTTTTGCCGGTGTCACACCAGAATCCGGGCTCGTTCTCAATCACGATTTTCAAATTTTCTGTTTCCGCCATCGTCGCGATTTGCCGAAACGCCTCGATAACTTGCGGCAACAAAGGATCCGGCTGTTGTGGTTGCCGATGAAAGCCAAAAATGATGACTGTTGGTGCCGCAAGTTTTTTCGCCAAAGCAAAAGTTGCGGGTAAAGTTTCGTTCATCTCGCGTTGCAGCGTTTCATGATCGTCAATCGTGCCTTTGCCCGTGCCGGGCGACAACGCCGTGTAGCGCAGGCCAAATTTTTCTTTGAACCACAACAAGTCGTCGACCGTTTCAGGCTTGACCGTTGGCACCCGCGCTTCGCCAATCACGCGCAGCTCGTAATCCATAATGCCCCAGTTCAACCCGAGTTGGATGGCCTCGCGCACGTCGGCGCTGATTTCGTCCGTGACAATTCCGATTCGCATAATTCTCCCGAGATGGTTTTTTAAAATCTGCGATACAAAATACATTGTGTTATTTTAAAAGTCAAGCCGCTTGCATTCGATCATCAAATTGATTATCTTGCATACTTCAGAAGGAATCCTTTTACAATTCAAGCCTGCCCTGCC
>Ga0247727_10007550_pt1 | contig 20657 bp, 18 predicted proteins | sample WisWelCaveWW1625_FD_202498 | JGI IMG/M metagenome (GOLD analysis project Ga0247727, IMG submission 202498) | Biofilm microbial communities from Wishing Well Cave, Virginia, United States - WW16-25 | ecosystem: Environmental > Aquatic > Deep subsurface > Groundwater > Cave microbial mat | place... | reverse complement strand
TGCGCCACGACCGCCGGCATTGAGCGATTCTTTCACAGCTCCTTCAGCGTGCCGGCGTGGGCTTCAGCCCACGCTGCGTGGTTTCACCCGCACCCTTCGGCGAGCTGAAGCTCGCCGCTGCACGCTGGAAGCGTGCGCCACGACCGCTTCCCCCAAAACGGTTAAGCACACGTCCGAAAGCGCCAAAGTGCAGCCTCCTGCCCAGGTGCGGTAGACTAGAAGCAGATGGCTGCCCATACCCAGATCCCGGTGGAAGAGTACCTTCGAAGCAGTTTCGACGGCCCGGATCGCGAGTACCTGGACGGGGAGCTTGTGGAGAGAGGCATGCCGAATCTACCGCATAGCAACGCCCAGAAGCGGCTCATTCTGTGGTTTGGCGGGCTGGAGGAGACGCTGTCTCTTCATTGCTTCCCGGATCTTCGCTTGCGCATCAGCGAAAGGCGTTATCGCGTCGCAGACCTGGCCGTCTTCAGGGGAAAGCCGGCCGAAGACGTTCCTTCGTCGCCTCCACTGGTGGCCATCGAGATCCTTTCTCCCGACGACCGTTTCGCGGAGGTCCTTATGAAGCTCGAGGAATACCGCGCCTGGGGTGTCGCTCACGTCTGGTTTGTGGATCCGATCAGCCGCAAGCTCTACGTCTATACCGCCAGCCTCAGCGAGAAGCCTGAGTTCCGGCTCCCCGAGTACGGCGTTGAGATCGCCGCCTCGGAAATCTTCCGCTAGCAACTGGCCAGCTTTTCGGGGGGCCTTTTCACCGCCGAGACGCAGAGGGCGCCGAGGTGCGCCGAGAAACCCCAATGCTACAATCGGGTCGTTCCAGAGTGGCCCATGCGTGCTCTCCTGCTCTTCTTGATTTTCGAGGTGGGGGCGTTTTGCGGTCCCGACTCCTTTGACTGGGCTGCTGTAGACCGGTTGCGCGCCTCCGGCCGGCTTCAACTGGCCCTGGAGCTGGTCAGGTCGCTGAATGCAGTCCGGCCGCCCCCTGTGGCGCTAAAGGCGGTTGCGGCGGAGCAGCAACTGCTGCATGACCTGGCGCGCTATCGGGAGGCTCAGTCCGCCGGACGCCGGTGGATCGCGCTCGCGACCAAGGCCGGCGATGCGCGCCAACTCGCGGAGGCCGAGCATCGCACCGGGAAATCCTTCTCGGCTCAGCACAAGAACGAGCCGGCTGCGGGTCACTTCCGCCGGGCGCTGGAGCAGCTCCAGACCTTGAGCGATGCCGATCTCCAGTTCTCCGTCCTGGTCGATCTTGCGGGGGCCGAATCCAATATGAGCCGGTACGCCAGCGCCGATGGGCTGCTGGAGCGCGCCGAGGCGCTGTGGAGAAGCAAGCGCGATCCGCTGATGGGGGCCCGGCTCAAGCTCCAGCGCGCCTGGACGCTGCACTACCGCGGCGAGGCCTCCGAAGCCTTGCCGGTCCTGGAGGAAGCGCTGGCGCTCGCCGGCACGGCCAGAAACAGCTCGCTGACCAAAACCGCCCTAACTCGCTTAGGCCAGATCCACATCAGCCGGCACCAATACGCCGAAGCCCTGGCTGTCTACCGCAGGGTGCTATCAGAGGAGCCCGATCCGCAGCAACGCGCGGTGTCGCTGGTCTCCATCGGTATCTGCGAGTTCGAGTTGAACCAGCTCGAAGAGGCCACTCGGACCTTCGAGGAGGCGCTGAGGTCGGCCACGGAGCTGGGAAGCCTCCGCCTCCAGGACCACGCGCTCGGCGAGCTGGGGCTCACGGTCTGGAAGTCCCAGCGGGACGGGGCGCGAGCGATCCACTTCTTCGACCGGGCCATCGCAGGCTTCGAAAAATCCAAGGACCCCCGGAACGCGCTGGCCTTCCTGGAGAATAAGGCCCTTGTCTATCGCGACCAGGGGCGCTTCGAGGAGGCGCTCCGGTTGTACCGCCAGGTCGAGCGCCGCACGCGCCAGATTCCAGGCCAGCAGCCTACTCCCAACTTGTACAAGAGTATGGGGCAGTGCCTGGTTGGTCTGGGGCGGCTGGTGGAAGGGGAGAAACTGCTGCGCGCGTCGATCGAAAAGGCTCAGGCGGCGGGCGACACCAAGCGCGTCTGGCAGGGATTTCAGCAGATGGCACGCCTTCACCGCAAGCGCCAGGAGCTTGGGAACGCCGACGACGCCTACCGGCGGGCGCTGGAGGCCATCGAGTCCATGCGACAGTCGCTGAGCCTGGAGGCGTTCAAGGCCGATTTCTTCGAGGACAAGGTGCAGGTTTACGAGGAATATGCGGGCTTCCTGGTCACCGAAATGGGCGGCGCCGGCGGCATCGCGCGGGCATTCGCGGTTGCCGAGCGGGCCCGCGCTCGGTCCTTCCTCGATTCCCTCGCCGAATCCCGAGCGTCGGTGCATGAAACCCTGCCCGAAGATATCGTTCGCGCCGAAAGGGCCGCCCTGGCCGACATCTCCTCCCTTCAGGGGCGCCTCCGAATGGGTGAAAACACGCCTCCAGTCAGGCGCGAGCTGAGCGGAAAGGAGAAGGAACTGGAGCAGCTTCACCTCCGGATTCGCAGCGAGAACCCCCGGTTCCGGCAGGTCCGCTACCCGCAGCCGGTGGACTATCCGGCTCTCCGCAAGGCGCTGCGGCCCGATGAATTGGTTCTGGAATACCTCATCGGGGAGGAGGGTTCGCATGCCTGGGTTGCCTCGGCGAACGGGCTGGAGTACTACCGGCTGCCGGCGCGCGCCCAGATCGAACGCGCCGTCCGGTCGGCCTACGCGCACCTATTGCGGCCAGGCCCCGAACAGCCGGCAATGGAGGATCTTTCGAGGCTGCTCTTGGGGCCGATCGCCGCCGGCGGAGATGGCCGGTCGCTCATCATCATTCCGTCAGGCATCCTCTACTATTTTCCTTTTGAAGTCCTGCCGGTGGGACCGCAGCGCCAATCATTGGTCAACCACTTCCGGATCTCCTACATGCCTTCGGCCTCCACGCTGGTGGAGGCGCGGGGCGGGTGGAAGCAGCCGCCGGCGCCCGCCCGGCTTCTGGCGCTTGGCGACCCGGTCGACCGCGGCAAGCGGGATCAGGAAAGGGGCGGCGCCCCGATGGAGGTTCGGAATCTGGAGCCGCTCCCCCACACGCGCCGGGAAGTCGAGGCGCTTGGCTCGTTGTTCGGCAGGCGGCATTCCACCATCCTGCTCGGCGAGCGGGCCACCGAGCGCAACCTGAAGCAGCAGGATCTGCGGCGCTACTCGGTGATTCACCTGGCGGCGCACGGGTGGCTCGACTCCAGCTCCTCGGCGCGCTCCGGCCTGGTGCTGGGGCTGGATCCGGCGGACGCCAGCGATGACGGGATTCTTCAGGTCAGGGAAGTCTACCGCCTTCGGTTGCAGGCCAGCCTGGTGACGCTTTCCGCCTGCCAGAGCGCTCTCGGCCGTCTCCTCACCGGGGAAGGCATGGTCGGCCTATCGCGGGCCTTTTTCTACGCCGGGGCCGAGGGGATCGTCGCCAGCCTGTGGAACGTCAATGACGATGCGGCCGCCGAGTTCATGTCGAGGTTCTACCGGCGGCTGAAGAGTGGCGCCTCCAAGGCTGAGGCCCTGCGCCAGGCCAAGCTCTCCATGCCGGCGGAAGGGCGCTATCGGCATCCTTACTATTGGGCCTCCTACATCCTGATCGGCGACGGGGCGGACGGGGTGGCTTTTCCTCGAGACTGGTCCGGCGTCATGGTGGCCGCGACCTTACTGGCGCTTGTGGTAGCGGCTTTCTTCTACCGGCGGCGCAGGCGGCGCGCGCGCTTGTGACGTGGCGCGCGCTTTAGCGCGCTGCTGCGGGCTTCAGCCCGCAGTCTGCTTGGCAGAGATCTTTCCTTCGCCGCCCTCCCAGGCGTACCTGGCCTGCGGCAGACTTCCGTGTAGGTGCCAGGTAACAAAGAGCCACTGGTCGTGGCGATAGATGTGCGGTAATCTCCTGCGCACCACCGTTCTACAGGGTAGCAGTCATCACACACCAAGTGCGGGCTGAAGCCCGCACCGGCACGCTAAAGCGTGCGCCACGGCTGTCAGCGAACCACCTCGAAGGTGATCCAGTCCGATTCCTCCAGCACCTGCCCTCGCTCATCCAGGCCCTGAACCTTCCAGCGGAACACCGCCTCCCCCTGGAGCCGTCGCTTCAACTCCTCGGTGGGCCGGTAGCGCGGGTCAGGCGTGGTGGCCTCCCCGATGAGCTTCTCTGCTTGCCGGATCTCGACGCGGAAGCTCGAGTGAGCCGGGAGCGCGCTCCAGCGGAACTCGTCCACCCGCTCGACCTGGCCGGCCGGCTCGCGAAGCTGGATCGAGCTTCCTCGCGTTACGGCTGGTTCGGGCGGCCTCTGCTCGCCTCTTTGTGTCAGCAGCCAGACCGCCGGGGCGGCCAGCAAGAGCACGGCGGCGGCGATCCCCGCATGTCGCCTCCACAACCACGGCTGGCTCTGCCGCCACGGCGCCGGGCGAGCGTCCAGCGCCCGCTCCATGCGCTTCCACGTGAAATCGTCGACCGCCGCGGGGGCTTGCCGCAGCCGGTCCACGAGCTCCTGGCACGAGCCGCAGAGGGTCAGGTGCGCCTCGACAGGGCGCATTTCCGGTTCCGCCAGGTCCTTCTGCTGATAAGCCAGCACGCGGTCGGGCTCTGGGCAGGGACCTCGCTGCCGCCTCAGGGCGCTCAAGGTCCCGGCCAAGGAATGGTCAAACTCTTCGGAATCCATAGGTTTCGCTTCCTTCGGGCCCCACCCTCTCGAGCCACCGGATGCGGAAGTTTCGACGCCCGTTCTGCAAGTAGGACCGGACCTGCTCGCTGTCGAATCCGGTGATGCTTTCGATTTCAGGGTGACTGCACCCGTCGATGTAGCGGAGGGTCAGCACTTTCCGCTGCTCGGGGTTGAGAGACCGCAGGACCTCGCGGGCGATGCCGCGTTCCTCAGCCAGGATCGCTCCCCTTTCAGCGTCGGTTTCCGGTTCCGGCGCCTCTTCGCTCCGATGCAGGAATCGCTCCCACGTCGCTTCCTGCCGGATCCGGTTCAGACAGAAGTTCGCGGCGATTCTCGAGACCCAGGCCGAGAAGCTGGTTCCCCGAAAGGTCGAGAACTGCTGGTAAGCCCGCAAAAACGCCTCGTGGGTGGCGTCCTGGGCCGCATCGACGTTGCGGAGCAGGTGGAAGCAGACCCCGAAGACCTTGCGGCGGAAGGTCCGGTAGAGAGCCTCGAAGTGGCGATTCTCGCCGGTCGAGCGAAAGGATTCCACCAGCTCCGCTTCGCCCGATTCCTCGCCAAACGGGGCCGGGGCCATGACGGGAACATTATGAAGGTGCGGCAGACAGGTCGTCAAGGGGCATCCCGCCATAGTGTAGACCCGCCAGTCTCAAAAAAGGCACAGGTGATGCTACGCTCGGGAGGCAAACTGGCGCCGGTGTCATCCCGAGCGCAGCCGGTGTCATCCCGAGCGCAGCCGGTGTCATCCCGAGCGCAGCCGGTGTCATCCCGAGCGCAGCCGGTGTCATCCCGAGCGCAGCGAGGGATCTGCTTTCGCCCCGGCACACAGCAGATCCCTCGCTGCGCTCGGGATGACAATTGCGGGGGTGTGCAATTCCGGTGGGTCAAGTGTCTTCACTCTGAAATGACCAGAGCAGGAGTAGCCATGCTTCGCCTTTTCGTGTTCGGGTTTGCCATCTGGACCCTCTTCCTTCGCCCCTCTATGGCCAGCGCCCAATGCACCCCTTCCTTTCTAAGCTTCACCAGGGATGCGAGCAACATGATGGTGGCCAATGCTGCCTCCGTGGAGTGCCCGATGACGGAGATCTTGAGCCTCGGCCTGTTCAACGCCTACCCCGTGGCGAGTTCCGGCGCCGGGGTGCGCTATCTTTCCGGCCCCGGTCCGATTAATGTCCTCATCCCGAGCCCCGGCTCCGCCAGCCCGGGGACCATTCTCTTGAGCACCTCCACCGGGGGAAGCACCGTCCTCCAGTTTACGATCGCGGGCGTTTACGTCTTGAGAGGGTTCGAAACCGGCACCGACGCCGATCCCATGGAGATAGTGGATATCACCCTTACCGTCCCGGGTTTCCCGTGCGTTTTGTACTCCGTGGTGCTGGACACGCTTGACAGCCCGCTCGATGCCAACCCGAACGCCGGCGGCGGGCTGCGAGTTTTTTACGGCAAGGCCTTCCCCGCCAGCGAGTCCAGTCGCAGCAAGGTGAAGGTCTCGGCCGTGCTCACCACACCCACGCCGGGCGTGGAGCTGTTTTTCCGCTCCTTCGATCTCGACGATCCTTCCTCGGATGCCGTCCCTGTGGATCCGAACAACATTGCCGGCGGGGACAACCGGGGCGCGCCCCAGGAGGGAACTCTCAGCGCCATGTCGGCCCTCACCGACGCCACCGGAACCGCCAGCGTGGAGTTCTCCGTCACCAGCCAGCCAGGCGATAACTTCCGCATTGCGGCCTCGTGCGAGAAGCCCTATTTGGACGGCGTCGTGGTGGAGGTGCTGGACCTGCGGGACGCCGAAGGAGTCTTGCTGCCTACCGAAGACGGCAAACAGACCGAAATGCTCACGGTCTGGCGCCGGGTGCATGTGGAACTGGACTCCATGGGACCGGTCAAAGATAATCACCTGGCGGGTACCGTCAGGATCGTCAACCCCGACCTGCGTCCAGGGAGAACGGGGTCACTGGTTGTGCTTGACGAGCGGACGGGAGAGCCAGACCAATATGCCGGCGGCCGCATAGTCACGGCGGCCGGCGCGTTTCCAGTAATTGGGAGCGCCGGCAGTGTTCTCACCACTTCGGTTCTAGTTCCTGTGGAGGCGGAGAAAAACCCCTTTACTCTTTATGATGACGACGACTTCAATCGCGATGACGGCGCCAACAAGGATGGTGACGAAGGTGAGGATCTCCCCGCCCCGGACATCAGCCTCATCCAGGACAGCGATGACCCCGCCCAGAATGTTTACGCTCCCGCCTATGTCCGCCCGACATACGATCTCGGCGGCGACGACTCCGTGCCTTTTGTGCTCAACGTTGCCACGGACGATGCGGCAGGCGTAATTGCCACCTACGCCTTTGACAACGTTGGAACCGAGGCAGACCCTGATTTTTGGACCGTGTACCTTTTGGGAGCATATCAATACGTCGTCGAGAGGGATGCGGACGGCCGGAATGAGAGCGCCACCTTGGGAATTGTGGATGACATAAATGGCCTGGGCGCCAACGTTTTTGCCGAGTCTCTCGCGGAATTCGCCCCCAAACCGCTTTGCACCAGTGCCACGACCGCCGCTCACGAGGTTGGGCATCTGTTCTTTGGTTCACATGGCAGGCATGGTTTCGACGGGGGACTTATGGACCAGTGCGGCGACCGAACCAGCCTTTCCTTCACTGCCGCGACCCTCGCCAAGATTCGGTCGGTTCTACACCCATGAAGGCGCGCGCCTTCTTCCCCAAATCGGAGGATGCGATCATGAGACTACGAATGCTGGATTCTCTCACCCGGCGGACTGCTCTGGCCGCTTGGCTTCTGGCCGGCCTGGCGCCCTCCCAGGTCAGCCTGGCCCAGACGGACTCTTTGGTCCTGGAAGTCCGTGTCGACAAGGAACGCTACGTGCTTGGCGAGGCGGTGGCGCTGACGTTCCGGCTCATCAACCGCTCGACCTCGACGGTGACGCTGGCCTCGGCCCCGGATGTGAAAAACGGCCGGCTCGGGGTCCTGATCGCTTACGAAGGCGGCGATTTCAAGGGCTATCTCGGCCCCGGCTGGGGCATCAGGGATGCCGTGTCGCGCGAACCCTTCCGCCTGTTGCCCGGCGGGTCGTTCGAAACGCAGGCCACGATCTTGTTCAACCACGTGATGCCCACCGGGCACCTGAGCCCCCTGTACGCGAAGCAAATCAATCAGGACCGGATCAGCGACGAATACGCCCTGTCGGCCTGGGGCACGTATCGCATCAAGGCCGTCGTGTCCAACTCCCGCGATGGCAGCCAGCTGGAATCCCAACCCCTCACCCTCCTGGTGGACGAGCCCTACGGCGCCGACCTGGAGGTTTGGAACGTACTGAAAACCGACGGCGATTACGGATACTTCCTGCAAACCGGGGGCCCCAGGAGACCGCTGGCTGCCGCCAAAACCGAGCAAATCCTGAGAACGTTGCAGAGCCTTTCCGAGCTTTGGCCGACCAGCAGGCACCTCGGCGGCATCCGCACGGCGCTGTCAAACTACCAGGCGAGGCCCCGGAAACCGGCGTCGCGGTGAGGGCGCGGCCAAGGTAACACATTCCTGCCTGTTGGGTGGGTGCTTATCACTGACCGATCCCTGCGGCCGCGGCTCGCTACGCTCGGGATGACAAAGCCGCAGTAACACAGGCATTCCTGCCTGTCCCGGTCCAGAATTGTGCAATTCGCGCGGGTGAAGTGTCTTCTGTCTAGCAGCCGTAGTAATCGCGGAAGGCGGCCACCTTTCGCCACCGGCTGCCCGGAGGAACGCCATGCGACAGGCCTGGGGTGCAGTTCTGTTACTGCTGGTGACAGCGGCGGCAGGGGAGGGGCAGCAGCCTTCCTCGACCGGCCGAGAGCCCGAAACCGTGTTTGCCAGCAGCGCCGAGCAGGGGTCGCGCCTGGCGGTGGCGGCCGGCTCTCGCGTGGTGAAGTTTACCGGCAGGTTGCAGGACCAAACCGGGAGGCCGCGGACGGGAGTGGTGGGCATTACTTTCGCCGTCTACGAGAACCAGGAAGGTGGGGATCCCCTGTGGCTCGAGACCCAGAACGCGGAGCTGGACGAGCAGGGGCGGTACAGTGTTCTGCTGGGCGCGACCAAGAACGAAGGCCTGCCGCAGGAAGTGTTTACGTCGGGCAAGGCGCGCTGGCTGGCCGTCCAGCCGCAGTTGCCGGGCGAGCCGGAACGGCCTCGGGTCCTGCTGGTGGGCGTGCCCTACGCGCTGAAGGCCGGCGATGCCGACACCCTGGGCGGCCTGCCCGCCTCGGCCTTTGTAAGGGCCGCTTCGGGCGGAAAGAACCCGACAGTTGATCCTCCTAGCCCAGCCAAGCCAGTCATGACGACGGGTTTGCAACCCGGGCGGCTTCCCGTAGGTGCTTCGCCGCAGGACGTTACCGACAGCGTATTGTTTCAGGACGCGAACGGCAATGTGGGGATTGGCACAACCACCCCTGGGGCCAAGCTCGATGTCGCGGGAACGGGCAAGTTCGTTAACCTGTTGATCGCGGACTCCTTACTCACTCCCCGCCTCACCGTGGACACAATAAACGGCCAGCCTTACCAGCCGGGCGGTGGCAACATCGCATTCACGCGCTGGGCCGCCTACGTGGACAGGCTTTCGGTCCCGGCTCGCGACGTGGTTTAGTTCACGGCGCCTGACGGCCTCCGAATCACTGAGGTCTTCGCCGACGTGCAACAGCCGGCGTATCCGAGCTGCGCGACCTCGGTCCTGAGAGTCGGAAGAGGCGCCAGCGGCTACACGATACCCATACGTTCAGGTGATCAGAACAACAAAGCCGAAAACATCTCTGTGAGCATTCCCCCCGGCCCGGGGCACGTGCGGGTCTTCTATCGCGAACCTGGAAGTCCAGCCTGCGCAAACCCGGCGGATAAACCGGCACAGGGAATCTTCGTCACCATGCGTGTAGAGCCGTACAACCCGCTGGCCACCTTGGTATGCGCGCCGGGCCAGACGCAATGCGGCGGTACCAGTTGCGACAGCCTGGCCGACGACCCCCAAAATTGCGGCGCCTGTGGCACCACCTGTTCGACGCCGAACGGAACCGCGAGGTGCGACGGCGGGCTGTGCGGCGTGGCGGCTTGCAACCCAGGCCGGGGCAGCTGCGACGGCAGCGCCGGCAACGGCTGCGAGACCGATACCAGCACCAGCACCGCCAATTGCGGGGCCTGCAACAACTCGTGCAGCAGCCAGAACGCTTCGGCGACCTCCTGTAGCGCGGGGATCTGCAACCCCACTTGTAGCTCCGGTTTCGGCAATTGCGACGGCAACGGCGTCAACGGCTGCGAAACCCTATTTGACACTGATCCCAACAACTGCGGCGCCTGCGCCATGAAGTGCAGCAACAACCACATCACCGCCCCTTCCTGCAGTGGCGCGCAATGCGTAGGAGGCTGTGATGGCGGCTACGCCGACTGCAACGCCGACAAGCGCGTTGACGGCTGCGAAGTCAACACCAACCAGAGCTTCTCGAACTGCGGCGGCTGCGGGGCCTCCTGTAGCACCAACAACGTCACCCCTGCCTGCACCAGCGGCCAATGCACAGGAACCTGTTCCGCCGGTTTCGCCGACTGCGACACCAATAAGCGCACCAACGGGTGTGAGGCCAACCTGATGACCAGTCCCAGCCATTGCGGCGCGTGTGGCAATGCCTGCACGTTTCCGAATGGCACCGGCACGTGCAGCGGCGGAACGTGCGTCCTGGTCGGTTGCTTCGGCTCCTTCCGCAACTGTGACGGCAACCAGACGAACGGCTGCGAGACGAACACCAAGGACAACGCTAGCAACTGCGGCGCGTGCGGCAACGCCTGTGCGGCTGGCAAGGCCTGCATTAGCGGAGTGTGTCAACCATGAAGCGATTTTCGCATGGGGATCTCCGGCACACCGACGTTCATCCTCGGTAGGGCCTCGAGGAAGGGGTGGATGGCGTAAGAATAGTGGGCGCCCTTCCGTTCGCAGCATTTGACGCCCGGCTCCAGGAGCTTCTCTCCGAAGCGACCAATCCATGGCCGGATTTCTCACCAGCCGGGCGCCGAGACAGGTCTCGGCGCGGCTGGCAAGAGTCGTTCCGGGCCCCCTGAGTCCTAAGTCACCGCGTCTTGAGGTCGGCGGCAATCTGCGCGAATTCGGCGAGCGCGGCTTCGAGATCCTCGACGATTTCCGCCGCCAGCACGTCGGGATCTGGCAGTGAGGCCGAGCCCTCCAGGGTGTCGTCGGCCGTCAGGCATAGATTGATTAGATTACGAGGTCTGTTCTCCAGCAACCGGCGAACAGCGGCCAGCGGCGGTGGGATCCACGTCGCTGTCCCCGCGGTTGTCGCCACGCGCCACCGAGCCGAAGATACGGACGCTACGGGCGCCGTGCATTTCCGCAAGTTCCAGAATCGCCGCTTTCTTCTCGCTTCGCAGATGTTCCAGCGTGATCATGGGGCCTGGCTCTATTGTCCCCTAGCGCGGCGGCGGTTTCCAGCGGTTGGCGGTTTGTTCTGACCGAGCCTCCAGCAGTAGCCAGGCGGGTTCGTCTTTCGGGGTCTTGGGCGACGAGCCGCCCTTCGAAGGCGCGCTTGAGAAGCGCTTGGCGGAGGCGCTCGGCGCGTTTCAAGCTGGCGCCAATGGTGCATTCGACGGCGTCAGCGACCGAAAGCCGGCCTTCCAATTCGGCCAAGCGGTTTTCGAGGTTCTTCTCGGGCAGAGGGGCCAGCATCCTACTCAGAACTGGGATGCTGACGTATTGACCGGCTGAAGTTACAGCCGCGGTTTCGATATGGTAATCGCACTGCTGGGGAGTCCCAGACAATGCGCAACGACACCGACCCTGTCAAGCGGAGCCGAATCAGATTAGGAGGCGGCCACGCCCGAGCCCACGATCCACAACCGGAGCGGCCGCAGGCCGCTCCCGCTACCGGGCGTAAGCCGGGTGAGTGGAGTGCGCCGGCGCGGCCACCGGTCCGAAGGACGGGGTGGCGGACCCAGCGATGAGCCGGGCCAGCTTGGTGTAGTTTTTCCCGAGGCTGCTGGAGGTCTCGACCAACCGCCCCTTCAGATAAGCATCCGTCACGGCCTGGTAGTCGTTGGGAACCGAAAACACCACCGGGATGCCCACCAGCTTGCCGATCTCGGCGGCGTCGAGCGAAGTCCGGCAATCCACCCGGTTCACGATCAGATGCAGGATCTCCTTTGACACCCCGCGCTCCAGCAAGCTCCGGACCTTGCGTTGCGCCAGATGCACCGAGACCAGCTCCGGGGTCGCGACCACGTAGATGGCGTCGGCCTCCGCCAGCACCGCGTCGCAAGAGCGGTAAAGCGCCGGCGGCAGGTCCGCAAACACCCACTGGTATTGACGCTTTCCGTAGTGGAAAACGGCCGAGGCGCGGGCCAGCTGCTGCACCCCGGCGTCGGCATCGTGCGGCGCCGCCAGCACGTCCAGGCTCTTGTATTGGCACCGTAGCTGGTGCCAATACTCGTCCAGCTGATCGCTGTGACGGGCCGCATCCGCCAAGGTGTAGGCCGGTTTTAGCCGCAGGCAAAAATCAACCACCCCGCCATGGAAATCAAAGTCCACCAGCAGCGTGCGGCCGATGTCCAAGCGAGCGCTTTCCGCGGCCACGTGGGTCGCGATGGTGGAGGCGCCCGAGCCGGCTCGCGCCGGCAGAAAGGTGACAAGCCGGCCCACCGAACCCGCTTTCTGCTGCCGTTGGGGCGGGTTCTCCAGCGCCCGCTCCAGGTATTCCAGCTCGAAGGGCGGGCCCAGGTATTCGTCCGCCCCGGCTCGGACCGCAGCCAGGATCAGATCCGAGTCGTTGAAGGTATTAGCAGCCACCACCTGCACCGCCGGGTAAGAGGCGCGGATCTCCTCGATCTGCCCTAAGGCCCGCTGCGGCTCGCCCAGCCCCACGATCACCAGGCTGGGATTCTTCAGCTCCATGGTTTGCGCCAGCTCCGTCAAGCTGGGATACTGGCGCACCACCGTGGCTGTCCCCGCTCTCTTGAAGCCTGCCAGACGCTGCCCCAGCTTCGCCACCAGCTCGCCGTCCGGCGACAGAATCAGGATTCGCTTCATTGCCCCCACGGCCAGCCTCCCTACAGGTACCACAGGCATGTGTGCTTGTCCTACAGCCCTTCCACCGTCCCGGCCCCGGCCGGCTGCTTCAGCCGCCGCAACGCCTGGATCAGTTCTTCCACCGCCGACTCCCGCTGGGTTTCCGACTCGCACATGGCCCGGATGGCGCCGGCTTGCCGGTCCAACCGCTCGATGACGCTGGTGACCCGTGGCGAGATCTCCGCGACCTCGGGCTTCAGCCCGTTGACCTCCTCCTGTTGCAGATCCAGCCGCCCGAACAAGGCCTCCATCCGGTCCGAGAACGAGACCGCCTGTTCCCGAGCCTCCTGTTCGGCCTTCTCGATGGCCGCCTGGTGCTGGGCGTCCACCTGGCGCAGCGTGGCCACCTCGCCCCAAAGCTCCTGTTGCGCTTTCTCGGAGGTCTCCTTGTGCTCCTGTTCCGTCCGCGCCATTTCCTCGATGCGGGACTTGGTTTCCAGCACCGAGTGCATGGTGGCGTCCAGCTTGTTCTGATGCTCCTTGAACGACGTACTCGCCGCCAGCCGGTCGTCGATGCTGTGGTTCTCCAGCTCTCGAATGGCGGATACCAGCACCCGGGCCAGCCCCATCGCCAGGTTGCCGGCCACGCGGGCCTGGGCATCTTCGACCGGATCGGCGCCGCCTGGCGCTTCCAGCGGAAAGACGGCCGGGCTTGGCTGGCCTGCCGGCTCGCCCGGCTCCTGATGGGACCTCAACATGACCTCCAGTTGCTCGTCAATACCTGAGGGACCCTGCCCAAATGGAATCTCTTCGTAACGCAACCCGATGTCGGCGTTGGCTTGAGACCGAAACATGTTCACCTCCGGATAGTAGAACTTCCAGTACTGAACATAGCCTGGAAACACCGATCCCACAATAGTACCGACCTACCGTTTTCACCCCTGACCAAGGGGACTATTTCCCCTGAGAGCCGGTACCAGAGTCCTAAGTCAGATCGCGGACCAAGATCGGTACCCTGGACCCATTGGCTCGGGGGAGTTTTCTGGGCAAACTACTGGTGTGACCGACAAGACCCCTCTCTGGTATGCCCTACGCGTCAAACCCCGCCAGGAAAAGACCACCGCTTTCCTGCTGGAGCAACGGGGTTACGAGAGCTTCCTGCCCTCTTACAGGGCTACCCGCCGGTGGTCGGACCGGATCAAACAGCTGGAGTTGGCCCTGTTTCCTGGTTACCTCTTCTGCCGGTTTGATCGGGATCACCGATCGCCAATCCTGGCCACCCCTGGAGTGGACCACATCGTTGGGGTGGGACGGACTCCGGCCGCGGTGGCGGACCCGGAGATCGCCGCCCTGCAAGCCATCGTCGCCAGCGGGGTGTTCGCCCAGCCATGGCCCTACTTGCGGGTGGGAGAGACGGTCCGGATCGGGCTCGGGCCGCTTGCCGGCCTCGAAGGCCTCCTGGCCGAGCTGAAAGGCGCCCACCGGGTGGTGGTTTCAGTCAGCCTGCTGCAACGGTCCGTTGCAGTGGAGGTAGACGCCGGCTGGATCTGTTAGGCCGGCCCATTGCCGGCCTTGTCATGCCGAGCGCCGCGAGGAATCTGCTGTGTCATGCCGAGCGCCGCGAGGAATCTGCTGTGTCATGCCGAGCGCCCGAGGAATCTGCTGTGTCATGCCGAGCGCCCGAGGAATCTGCTGTGTCATTCCGAGCGCCCGAGGAATCTGCTGTGTCATTCCGAGCGCCCGAGGAATCTGCTGTACTGGTGCGGTCGCGAACCGCAGATCCCTCGCATGCGCTCCTCAGGGCACTAGCTCCGCCGGCCCAAACTGTGGGCAAACAGCCAAGACCACCGCTTCCGCACCTGCTCGTCAGCGGTCTGCTCCATCAGCCGGAGGCCGACCACAAAACCGTCCTGTGACTTCTGGCAGCTCCGGACGTTCGCCTGAAACCTCGTCTCTCCAAGGTGTACCCTTACCACCTGTCCGACGGCCACCGGCTCCTGGAGCCGGATCGAAACACCCGCCGTCGAGATGTTGGCGACATCCCCCCGCGTCGTGCAGATATCGCCGGAGTAGCCGGGCCAGGAAACCATGGCCCTGCCGTTAGCCGGATACCTGCGATGCCGGCGGCGTTCTAGGGTCAGTGAGGCCGGTAGCGGTCCCGGCCGCTCTGCTCGAGTTGGGGTAATGGCAATTACCTTGGTCATGGCTGGAGTATGAGTCTTGGCTCCGCCAGGGTCAATAGAACTCCGGTACCAACTGCCTGTCGGGGCACTGCCCCTTTCTCCCCCCTGCTGTGCTATAACAAACTATTCTGAGGTTCCTAACCGATCCTTATACAGGGGGACTGGATGTCTTCGAGCCCACCAGCAGCCATGCTGCTGGCGATCGCCGGCGACGACTCTGCTGGCGCCTATCTCACGATTGTTCTTGCCATTAGCGCGTTGTCGCTGGCTGTGGCGGTGGCCTTCTCCAGCTGGGTGCTGAAGCAGGACACCGGCACCCCACAGATGCAGAAGATCTCCAACGCCATCAAGGAAGGCGCCGAGGCCTTCCTGCGCCGCCAGAACAAGACCATCATCTGGCTGGCGGTGGCCCTGGCGGTAATCATCTATCTCGGCTACGCCTTCGGCAAAGGCGACCAGCGGCTGGCGCTGCGGATGACGACCTCCTTCATCCTCGGGGCGGTCTGCTCCCTGGCGGCGGGATTCAGCGGCATGTGGGTTTCGATCCGCAGCAACATCCGGGTGGCTTCGGCGGCCCGCACCGACTTGAACCGCGCCCTGCAGATCGCCTTGCGGGGCGGCGCCGTCACCGGCCTCAGCGTGGTGGCCTTGTCACTGCTGGGGGTCGGAATCCTGTTCTGGGCCTTCGGCGGCCTGGAGCACGCCACCGAGGTGCCCCACCAGATTGTCGCCTTCGGCTTCGGGGCCAGCTTTGTGGCCCTGTTTGCCCAGCTCGGCGGCGGCATCTACACCAAGGCTGCCGACGTGGGGGCCGACCTGGTGGGCAAAGTGGAGGCCGGCATCCCCGAGGACGATCCCCGCAACCCGGCCGTCATCGCCGACCTGGTGGGCGACAACGTAGGCGACTGCGCCGGCCGCGGCGCCGACCTGTTCGAGTCCACCGCCGCCGAGAACATCGGCGCCATGATCCTGGGGGTCTCGCTCTACCCGGTCTTCGGCCTGAAAGGCATCCTGTTTCCGCTGCTGGCGCGGGCCTTCGGCCTGATCGCCTCCATCCTGGGCGTAATGATTGTGAAGGTCAAGGGCGACGAGGATCCCATGAAGTCGCTCAACCGCGGCTACCTCATAACCTCGGTGGTGGCCCTGGCCGGCTTCTACATCGCGGTCCAGTTGCTGCTGGGCGGCAACCGGAACCTGTTCTTCGCCGGCGTCATCGGCATCCTGACCAGCTTCCTGTTTGTCTGGATCACCCAGTACTACACCGAGTATCGCTACCGCCCGGTGCGGGAGATCGCCAACGCCTGCAAGACCGGCCCGGCGACTACCATCATCACGGGCTTTTCGGTGGCGCTGGAATGCACCGCCCTGCCGGTGCTGGTGATCTCCGCCGCCATCCTGGGCTCCTATTACCTGGGGGCCAACGCCGGGCTTTCCGTCACGCCGCAGGCTGCCGGCCTCTACGGCACCGCCATCGCCACCATGGGGATGCTCTCGACCGCCGCCTATATCCTGGCAATGGATACATTCGGCCCCATCACCGACAATGCCGGCGGCATCGTCGAGATGTCGCGGCAGCCCGAGGAGGTCCGCCAGCGCACCGATCGGCTGGATTCGGTCGGCAACACCACCAAGGCCCTCACCAAGGGCTACGCCATCGGCAGCGCCGCCCTGGCCGCCTTCCTGCTGTTCTCCGCCTACATCGACGAGGTAAAGAAGCTGCTGCACCTGCGGCCCGAGGACAAGTTCCCCATCGACATCGGCAGCGTGCCGGTCTTCACGGGGGCGCTGCTGGGGGCCATGCTGGTGTTCCTGTTCAGCGCCCTCGCCATTCGCGCCGTCAGCCGGACGGCCCAGACCGTCATCGAAGAGGTCCGGCGCCAGTTCCGCGCCAACCCCGGCATCATGGCCGGGACCGCCGACCCCGAGTACGGCGCCTGTGTCGACATCGTCGCCAAGGGCGCTCTCAAAGCCATGGTGCTGCCGGGCATCCTGCCGGTGGCCGCGCCGGTTCTGGTTGGCTTCACCTTTCGCTACTTCGGCGGCTCCGGCGACCCCGTGCCGGTGGGCGCGGCCTCCGTGGCGGCGCTGCTGATGGTGGGAACCATCGTCGGCATCCTGCTCGCCACCATGATGAACAACGGCGGCGGCGCCTGGGACAACGCCAAGAAGTACATCGAGACTGGACAACTCGGCGGCAAGGGCTCCGACGCTCACAAGGCCAGCGTGGTCGGCGACACCGTCGGCGACCCTTTCAAGGACACCGCCGGACCCAGCCTCCACGTCCTCATCAAGCTGCTCAGCACCATCACCCTGGTGGCGGCGCCCTTGTTCGTGTAGGGGGGCCGCGCCGCCTGTGTCATCCCGAGCGTAGCGAGGGATCTGCTTTCGCCCCGGCGCAACAGCAGATCCCTCGCTGCGCTCGGGATGACAAATGCGGGGAACCACCAAGCGTGAAATCCAACCCTCGTGTGATAGCCTGGGGAGGGTGTCGACACTCCTATCCCAGGCCCTGGTCGCCGGGCAACGGCTGAAGCGCCAGGAGTTCCTACGGCGGTGGGAATCCATGCCGGAGGTCAAGCGCGCAGAACTCATCGCAGGGGTGGTATATATGCCGTCACCCGTCAGCCGCGACCACCGGTCGCACAGCAACCTTGTGAGCGCCTGGCTCTGCTATTACGCGGCGCGAACACCAGGATGCGACGCCGGCAACAGCGGAACCTGGCTGATGCTGGAGGACGCTCCGCAGCCTGACGCGGATTTGAGGATCCTGCCGGAGTACGGGGGTCAGTCACGCGAGGAGGGCGTCTACTGCGCGGGCGCCCCGGAACTGGCGGCGGAAGTCTCGCTTTCGAGCGCTTCTTACGATCTGGGCCCCAAGATGGAGCTCTATCGCGCCGCCGGAGTTAAGGAGTACCTGGCGGTTCTGTTGGGAGATGCCAGGGTCGTCTGGCGCCGGCTGGTGGACGGCCAGTACCTTCCTATCGAAGCTGCTTCAGACGGGTTATTACGTTCTGCGGTCTTTCCGGGGCTGTGGCTGGACCCCGGAGCGCTGCTGGTTCTCGACCGGGCGCGCGTCTTCGACGTCCTCGATCTGGGGCTGCGGTCGCCCGAGCACCAGAACTTCGTGCGCGAGCTTGGTCAGAAGGCCCGCTGATTACCCGAAAGGCGCAACCCTCGTGTGGTAAGGTGGGCTAGGTGTCGACACTCGTATCCCAGCCCCTGGTCGCCGGGCAACGGCTGAAGCGCGAGGAGTTCCTACGGCGGTGGGAATCCATGCCGGAGGTCAAGCGCGCAGAACTCATCGGAGGGGTGGTATATATGCCGTCACCCGTCAGCCTGGATCATTCCTCCCATGACAATCTCTTGAACAGCTGGCTCGGCTATTACGCGGCACGAACGCCGGGATGTGGCGCCGGCAGCAGCGGAACCTGGCTGATGCTGGAGGACGCTCCGCAGCCGGACGCCCATTTGCGGGTTCTGCCCGAGTATGGAGGCCAATCGTGGGTCGAGGGTCCCTACTGCGCGGGCGCCCCGGAACTGGCGGCCGAAGTTTCGCTGTCCAGCGCGTCTTATGATCTGGGGCCGAAGATGCAGTTGTATCGCGCCGCCGGGGTGAAGGAGTACGTGGCGGTTCTGTTGGGAGACGTCAGGGTCGTCTGGTATCGGCTGGCGGGCGGCCAGTACCTTCCTCTCGATGCTGGTTCCGACGGGTTTTTGCGTTCGGCGGTTTTCCCGGGGCTGTGGCTGGACCCAGCAGCGCTGCTGGCCCTCGACGGAGCGCGGGTCTTCGACGTCCTCGACATGGGACTGCGGTCGCCCGAGCACCAGGACTTCCTACGGACGCCCGGCCACCGATCCCGCTGACTACCGCGACCTGCGGTCACGGCCCTTTCTACTTTTTCTTCCTCGCCTTTTCAGTCACTTAGGCCGCCTACTGCCCCCTACCCACTTCCCACCTCCTGTATCCTGAAAGTAGGAAGCGTTGCGCAACGCACTCCGTTTTTTGGTGTCCGGCCCGGCAGACAGGCAGCAATGCCTGCCCTGACGGGCTTGCCGCTTTTCGTGCTCCCGGACTCATCGAGATCCGGGGCCAAGAGAGGAGCGGGACTGGAAGGGGCAGCCCCTGGGTTCCGAAGAGGAACCCGTTGCAGGTAGTGGCCTGAACGGTTGATGGAAGCCGGACGGACCCGTGCCAAGGGCCGGGCGTCGAATTCACTTCTCTCCGAGCCGGCGGCGCCTAGGTAGGGGCCTGCAGCACCCCGGCTGTCCGAGGAACTATCCTCGGACGGCCGGAAACGGATAGATTCTCTCCCTCGCCTTCTCTGTTGCCGCCGTAGTGTGTCTGCTCTGGCAACGGACAACCGGCAACTGGCTCACCACACCACCTTCGCAGATAGCTGCAATACCCGGTTGTCCAGGGTCTGCCGCGAAAAGGTCCCGAAGGTCGTCACTGCCGTGAAGATATTAGTGGTTGCCGCGTAGTTATACTTTCCGTTCCGGATGTCTCCCGCCAGGAAGTTGGCGTGATTGAAGGCGTTGAACAGGTCCAGAGCCATCTGGAGCTTCAGCCGCTCCCGGAGGGGGACGGCCTTGGCCAGCCGCAGGTCCCAGTTGGCGATGGTGGGGCCATAGTTGGTGTTGCGGCCTTCCTGGGGCACGCGGTCAGTCAGGGAGTTGCCGTCTCCGTTGGGGTCGCCGCCCACGGCGCTCGAGAACGGCTGTCCCGTCTGGGCCGTGATGATACCGCTGATGGTCCAGCCGTCCAGAATGTACCGGGCCGCGGTGTTGGAAAGTTTGCGGGCGTAATCCAGTTCCCACACGAAGTTGGTGACCACGCGGTGGCGCTGGTCGTTGGCCCCGGCGGCCCGGTCCAGGTTTGGATACAGGCCATAGTGGGGGGCCTTGGGATCGTCGGTCGAGCCCACCGTCACCAGGGTGAACTCCGGGGCGGTGTCGATGACCTTCGAGTAGGTATAAGCTAAGGTCACCTGGTAGCGGGTCTGGAAGCGGCGCTTGAATTGCAGCGTGAAGCCGTTGTAGAAGCTGTCGGCCCCGTTCTCGAAGACGTAGACGCGGTTGAAGCTCCGCAGGGGCCGGGTGGAGGGGTGCCGCAGCAGGGTCCGCTGGCCGATGCCCGCCAGGTTCACCGGCACCGGCTGCGCCGGAAACAGGTTCACGTCGCGGGAGCGCGTCAGGTGCTCGCCCCGGACGTTGAGGTAGCTCAAATCCAGAGTGGTGTTGGGAGCCACCTCGAACTCCACCCCCAGGCTGCCCTGGAACGTCAGGGGCAGCACGTAATTCTTCTCGAACAAAAAAATGTTGGGAACCCCCGGAGTGCCCGAGGTCGGCCGGCTCGGGAAGGCGTTCGGGTAAGTTGGGATGGCGGCGCCGGCGAACGACAGCGTGGCGACGCTGACGCCGTTCTGGTTGTAAGCGGTCGACGTCAGGATCTGCGGGGCCCGGCCGAAGTACAGGCCGTAGCCGCCGCGCACCACCATGCGGTTGGAGGCCCGCGGGCGGTACGCGAAACCAAAGCGCGGACCGAGGTTGTTCTGGTCGTTTTCGAGCGAGCTGGTGTCCAGACCGAATGCCGCCAGCGGCGTGTCCGGATTGCGGACCGGCGGCTTCGTCAGCCACGCCAAGTCGTAGCGCAGGCCGAAGTTCAGGGTCAGCTTCGAGCTGGCCCGGAAGTCATCCTGCACGTAGACGCCCAGCTCGGTCACGTTGGGATCGGTG
>Ga0247727_10007549_pt1 | contig 20657 bp, 23 predicted proteins | sample WisWelCaveWW1625_FD_202498 | JGI IMG/M metagenome (GOLD analysis project Ga0247727, IMG submission 202498) | Biofilm microbial communities from Wishing Well Cave, Virginia, United States - WW16-25 | ecosystem: Environmental > Aquatic > Deep subsurface > Groundwater > Cave microbial mat | place... | reverse complement strand
GGCACCAGTAACCCCTTGAGCGACGCCTCCAACTTCTTCGCCGCCCGGAACGCCCGGAAGCCGAACCGCGGCACGCGCTTGATCAACGCCGCCATATCGTGATGCACCTTGTTGTAGAGCGGGTTCGTCAGCACGCGGTTGAGGTATTTGCTCAGCGCCCCGACTGGCGGCGAGATGCTCATCTTGTTGTCGTTGAGGATCACCACCAGATCCGTCGTGACATGACCGCCGTGGTTGAGCGCCTCCAGCGCCATCCCCTCGCCGAGCGCCGCATCGCCGATGATCGCCACCACCTTCTCATCGGAGCCGACGGCGTCGCGCGCCACCGCCATCCCGAGCGCGTACGACAGCGCCGTCCCCCCGTGGCCGGTGGTGAAGAGGTCGTAAACGCTCTCGTCCTTGTTCACGAAACCGCTCAAGCCGCCGAACTGCCGCATCGTGTGGAACTGGCGTCGGCGCCCCGTGATCAGCTTGTGCGCGTACGCCTGATAGCCCATGTCCCACACCAGCTTGTCGTGCGGCGCGTTGAACACGCGGTGGAGCCCAAGGACGATCTCGATGGCGCCAAGGCTCGAGGCAAGGTGGCCGCCGCTGCGCGAGACAACGCGGATGATCTCCTCGCGGTACTCCTGCGCCAGATGCGGCAACTGCTCGACCGGCAACTGCTTCAAATCACTCGGACTGTCAATGCGATCCATGATACGAACCATGCGGCACCTCGCTCCTTACTGTGACATCGTGAACCGCGGCTCGTCGCTTCGGGCCTGCTATCGACGCGCAGTCACTCGTTGGGATTCAAACCACTCTCGTCAAACGGTTTGGTGGAGAACGTCCCGCCCTGCTCCTTCATCAGCACGTCAACCTTCCGCTGAGCAGCGTCAAGCTTCTTGGCGCAGGTTTGCGCCAAACGCACGCCTTCCTCGTATTTCTTCAACGAGTCCTCAAGCGCGAGCTCGCCGCCCTCCAGCGACTCGACGATCTTCTCCAGCTTCTTCAACGCCTCTTCAAACTTCGGCTCTGCCACTCTTAACCTCGGACTCAAGCTTCAAACCACAAGCTGCAGGGAAAACCTGAGGTGACGCATTGCTCTTACTTGTAGCTTGAATCTTGCAACTTGTAGCTGCATTTACGACGCTTCCGTATACTCAACGCGGCTAATGATATACCCTTGGCGCAATTTTGTCTCCAAGAGATCGCCCCGCTTCACCTGACCCGGCTGCCGCACCACTACCTTGTCTGACTGGGTCAACGTCAGGCTGTAGCCGCGCGCCAACACCGCCAGCGGGCTGAGCGCCTCGAGCCGGTCCATCCGAGCCGTCAGCTGCTCCCGCGCCAGCTCCAACCGATGCCGGGTCGCCGTCGTCGCCTGACGCACCAGATCATCCAGCCGCTGCGCCTGCTGCTCCAGCACCTCGCGCGGATGCTGCAGCCGGAACCGATGCAACAGATCCTGGAGCGTCTGCGCCGCCTGCTCCAGCTCCCCCCGCACCGCCACCGCCAGCCGCAGCCGCAATCCCTCGATCTGCTGCTGCAAATCCGCCTTCTGCGCGATCACCAGTTCTGCGGCTGCCGACGGCGTCGGAGCCCGCAGATCCGCCACAAAGTCGGCGATCGTCCAGTCAATCTCATGCCCTACCGCAGAAATCACCGGAATCTTCGAGCGATGGATTGCCCGTGCCACCGTCTCCTCGTTGAACGCCCACAAGTCCTCCAGCGACCCACCGCCACGCCCCACGATCAGCACGTCCACCTGCTTCCAACGATTGAAGTCGTCGATCGCCGCAGCAATCTCCTCCGCCGCGCCATCCCCCTGCACCCGCACCGGGTTGATGACAACGTGCACGTTGGCAAACCGGCGGCGCAGGATGTTCAGGATGTCGCGGATCGCGGCGCCCGTCGACGACGTCACCACGCCGATCCGCTCCGGCAGCGTCGGGATCGGCCGCTTGCGCGCCGGGTCGAAGAGCCCCTCCTTCTCCAACCGCGCTCGCAGCTGCTGAAACGCCAGCTGCAACGCCCCCAATCCCTTTGGCTCGACCGACTCAACGTAGAGTTGATAGTCGCCCCGCTTCTCGTACACGCTGATGCGCCCGCGGCAGACCACCTGCAGCCCGTCCTTTAACTCGAACCGCAGACGCTGATTCATATGGCGGAAGAAGGCGCAACGGATCTGGCTATCGGCATCTTTGAGCGTAAAGTAGAGATGCCCGGAGCTCGGCGCGCTGAGGTTGGAGATCTCTCCCTCGACATAGACCGAGGCGAAGTGATCCTCCAGGAGCGCTTTGACGTAACGCGTCAGCTCCGTGACGGAATAGACGTGCTGTTCGACTGTCTCTAGCACGTCAGCCACGATATTCTACCTCTGCTTGGAGACAGAAGAGTCGGCTACCGATCGCTGTTTTTCATCCATACCGCTGGTCCTCGCCCTTAGCCTCCTTGCTACCCATCTGTTATTATCTGTTTTCTGCCTCTGCTGCGCGTCCCACCCCGCAACTCACCGTCCACGAACTATGCAATAACCAGAACTTTCAGCCTTAAGGTGCCGATCGAACTCGCTTTAAGGAGAAGGCCGCACAGGCTCGGCAAGCCTACCCACTCCTGTTCCTTGAATAATGGCCCCTGACTTCGCTAATTGCCCATTCAATAGCTTCCTGAAATCGCTCCAGCGCCTCACCCTTGGCTAACGAGGCGAGCGAGATCGTCGGATATCGCGTGATCACCTCTTTTGGTAGGCGGACTCCTGGGATGAGATTTACCTTGTTCAGGAACTGAAGTCGTTTCTCCTCTGCGTCAAAGGGAGGCTTGTCCTGAAGATACTGAAAGTAAACGTAGATTTGAGCGTCGGTTGAGAGATAGAAGAACCTCCATTTGTACCCACCAAGTTGCAAGATAGGCACAACAGAACCGTACTGCTTGCCAGCGCCCCACCACAGCCGGTCAAAAATCCGCGCGGCCCAAGCCACAAGGTCCTTTGCCGCTTTGGCAGCTTCTGGGCCGTGTTGAGTGGTCAGTTCTTGTAGCAAGGTCGCTTCATCCCAGCGCCTGCTCGGCTGGCTTGTCCCTTTTGCTTGCTGAGCTAATGCTGTCTGTCCGATAACCTTTGGCACAAGAGTCTTCAGCCCCTCGCCAATAAACTGTCTAACCTCGACACCGATGACCTCTGCCGGATCCATCTGTCCGTTCAAGAACTCGATGACACGTCGCAACTCTTGGGGAATTTCATCAGCGACAAACACCATCCGTATCCGCCCAGCCTGAAGGTTGGTTTTCACCTTTGCCCAGAACGCCTCAACGATCTCCCCCGCATTCCCCTCAGTTTGAAGCAATGCCAGAATCAACTCTGCCGGATCCTCTCCATCTCGCTCCGATGCCGCCTCAAACTTCGCCCGAACCATTTCGACCGGCCAATAGACAACCGCATTGGCGGCGTAGTCAAGCATCTGGCCGATGACCTCTCGCCGGATGCGATTATCGTTGCTACGTTTGACTTCCACGAGCGTCGGGATAGCGTCCTGATCCAGAAAAAGGTGATCGAGAGACCACCGGCCAGCACTCTCGTCTTCATCGGGAATCGGAACCTCGCGGGATACCAACAACCATCGCCGCGGATCACTGGTCTGAATCTGGTCCCCGGCCAACAGATCGGGATACCGTGCGAGCAAGGATTGGAGTAGGTCTTCGCTTGCGTAAGGCTGTTCGCTGAGAGGCTGAAGCGTTTCCCCCTCGCGGAGCAGGTAAATCTTTCCGCTCATCTGCTAAACCCTCTCCAATCTTTCACCGATGACCGTCATGTCCCCGCCTCACCGGCGATCACGCCGAGACGGCGGAGACTCAAGGCATCATGCTCGGTGACGATCACATGATCGAGCACCGCAATCCCCAGCAGCTGCCCCGCTTCCACGAGATGCTGCGTCAGCTCGATATCCTCTTCGCTCGGCTGCGGGTCGCCCGATGGGTGGTTGTGCACCAGCACCACGCTCGCCGCCGAGCGCCCGATCGCCGGCTGAAACACCTCGCGTGGATGCACCAGCGATGCCGTCAGCGTTCCAGTCGAGATCGTCTCGCGATGGATCAAGTGGTTGCGCCCATTGAGATAGAGCGCGACAAACTGCTCCTTGCGGGAGCGCCGAATATCCACGACCAAGTCCGCCACCACCTCCGGCGAAGCGATCGGCTCGCGCGCGTCGACGCGGCGGCGCGCCAGCTCGAACGCCGCCTGCACCACACACGCCTTCGCCGGGCCGATACCGGGGATCCGCACGAGCTCACCGTGCGGCAGCTCAGCCAGATGCCGGAGCGGATGCTTCGACAGAATCTGCCGACTCACCTCCAGCACGTTGCGCCCCTCGTATCCGGAGCCAAGTAAGATCGCGATCAACTCTTCGTCCGACAGCGCGCCGGCCCCCTCGCGCGCGAGCCGCTCCCGTGGCCGAATCGCCTTCGGCATCGTTGACAACTTCATGGCTGCTTCCCCTCTCTCCCGCCGAATGCTGTCCCGAACCCCTATCGCTTCATACCAAGCTTACCGGGAGAGAGCGAGCATCGAATTCCTCGCCCTTCCTTGGCGTTTCATCCCAACCTTGCCATTGGGGTCAGATCTCTCGAGCCAACCAAGCTTCCCGGCTTGATGTCAGACCCCGCGCAGCAACGATGCAGCCATCGTCAGACATCTTCGGCGCCAGACCCCACCACGGTGGTCGGTGGACGATCGACGATGGACGGATCTTATGGTTCCAATTGCACGCGGCGGATGGCCGTCGCGCGTCCGCCGTTGTGCGCGTCCACATCGACGATCACGCCGCAGAGCTTCGGGTGATCGGTTGCCACCTCGTAACGCATCGGCATCTGCGTCAGAAACTTCTTCAGCACATCCTCGACCTTCCGCCCCAGCACCGAGTCGTACGGCCCCGTCATCCCAAGATCCGTCAGATACGCCGTCCCCTTCGGTAGAATCTGCTCATCGGCCGTCTGAATGTGCGTGTGCGTGCCAACGATCACGCTCATCCGCCCGTCCAGATAGCGGCCGATCGCGATCTTCTCGCTGGTCGCCTCGGCGTGGAAGTCGAGCAGCACCACCTGCGCCTGCTGCCCAATCTCCTTGAGCACGCGATCGGCGGCGCGGAACGGATCATCGTAGTGGTACGGCATGAAGACGCGGCCGCAGAGATTCACGACCGCCACGCGCACACCCGTCGCCGACTCCCAGATCGTCCAGCCGCGCCCCGGCGTCCCTTCGGGATAGTTGGCCGGACGCACCACGAGCCGGTTTGACGCGACGTACGACTCCCCCTCCCGCTTATCCCACGTATGATCGCCCAACGTGATGACGTCAACGCCGGCCTGCAAGATGGCATCAGCGGTCGATGCCGTGATGCCGGCACCCCCGGCGATATTCTCGGCGTTAGCCACGATGAGCTCGACGCCCTCCTCGCGACGCAGACGCGGCACCACCGCCGCCACCGCATCGCGGCCCGGCTTGCTGACAATATCACCGATCATCAAAACCTTCATAGTCTTCGATACCCCTTACCGTTTGGCTACAAGCCTCAAGCCGCAAGCTTCAAGCAAGATCTTTGAAACCTCAAAGGGCCTTTGCTCTTACTTGTAGCTTGAAGCTTGCAGCTTGTATCTTACTTCGCAAACTCTGTCGCGCGGGTCTCGCGGATGATCGTCACCTTAATCTGTCCGGGAAACTCCATCTCCCCCTCGATCTTCTTGGCGATGTCACGCGCCAGCAGGTTCATACCATTATCCAGCACCCGATCCGGATAGACGATGATCCGCACCTCGCGACCCGCCCGAATCGCATACGCCTTGTCGACCTCCTTGAACGAGTCGGCGATCTGCTCCAGCTTCTCTAGCCGCTTGATGTAGTTCTCCAGCGTCTCACGGCGCGCCCCCGGACGCACGCCGCTGATCGCATCGCACGCCTGCGCCAGCACCGCGTAGATCGTCTGCTCGCCGCTCTCCGCGTGATGTCCTTCGACGCCGCGCGCCACCTCCTCCGACTCGCCGAACTTGCGCACGACCTGCCCGCCGATCAACGCGTGCGGCCCCTCCACCTCGCTGCCGCTCGCCTTGCCGATGTCATGCAGCAAACCGATCCGCCGCGCCAGCGCCTCATCCAGCCCCAACTCCGCTGCCGCCACTCCCATCAGCCATGCCGTCTCTTTGAGATGATCAAGCACATTCTGACCATGGCTGAGGCGATAGTGGAGCCGTCCCAACATCTTCACCAGCTCCGGATGGAGATTGTTCACATCCACATCGATCACCGCCCGCTCCCCTTCCTCCTTGATGATCCGCTCGACATCCTCGCGCGCCCGCGTCACCTCTTCCTCGATACGGCTCGGATGAATCCGTCCATCGGTGATCAGCCGCTCCATCGCGATCCGCGCCACCTCGCGCCGCACCGTGTCGAACGCCGACAGCACCACCGCCTCCGGCGTTTCGTCGATCACCACATCCACCCCGGTCGCCGTCTCAAACGCCCGGATGTTCCGCCCCTCCTTGCCGATGATCCGCCCCTTCATCTCATCGCTTGGGAGCGTCACCACGCTGACGGTCGATGTGACCGTGTGCTCCGCCGCACACCGCTGCATCGCCAGACCCAGGATCTTGCGCGCCCGGGCGTCAGCCTCCTGCTTGAGCTCCTCCTCGAGCCGATGCAGCGCCGCCGAAGCCTCATGCCGCACCTCATGCTCCATCCGCGACACCAGCGTCCGCTTCGCATCCTCGACCGTCATGCACGACACGCGCTCCAGCATCCGCCGCTCCTCCGACAGCATCCGATCCAGCTCCTGCTTGCGCGTGTCCAGCTCCGTCTCCCGACCTCCCAAGAGCGCGTCGCGCTGCAGAATCTGCTTCTCCTTCTTGTCGAGCACATCAACTTTGCGATCCAACCCGCTCTCGCGCTGCGAGAAGCGCTGCTCCAGATCCGCCAACTCCTGGCGCCGCGTCTGCGTCGACGTCTCAAACTCGTTCCGTATCCGGAACTCGAGCGCCTTGGCCGCCAGCTCCGCCTCCTGCGCGATCCGTTGCGCCTGCCCCTTCGCCTCCTCGATCAAGCGCGCCGCCTGCGCCTCGGCATCCTTGCGCCGCAGCGCCGCCAACCGCTTCCGCACGACATATCCGACGCCGAATGCGACCGGCACCACCACCCACACCAACCATTGTGACTGGAATGCGATCATGGTCAGTCACCCCCGATACGATCCGTTTCAGCTATTGTGGAAACTACTGTTCTTCAACTCTACTCGGCTTTGCTCAAGACGACCCTGGGCAAAACCCCATCCGATGCCAAGCGTTGGCGGACGGATTCCATCACAACATCACACACCAATGAGCAACGCAGGCGAGTTCGTTCAACCGGTGAGCACGCGATCCAGCGGCACATCCCATGAAGCAGCCGGCAGACGATCCACCAACTGGCAGGCAAACCCGATCCCCACGCGCGGTACGGCCTCCGGCAACCGCTTCAAGAAACGGTCGTAATACCCCTGGCCATGTCCGAGTCGATACCCTCGACGATCGAAGGCGACGCCCGGCACCACCACGAGATCGATCGCTGCCACGGAAACGACAACACGAGGTGTCACAGGTTCTGGAATTCCGTACGGTCCGGCCTGCACCGCACCGTCGTCTGACAACAACGTTGGGATGATCCGTCGCGTCTTTGTCACGCTCACCGGCACCACAATGCGCTTGCGCAGACGCCGCGCCCGCCGGATGATCGCCGACGTATCGAGCTCATACGGCAACGGCAGATACACCATCACCGTCTTCGCCCGGCGAAACGCCTGCAACGCACACAACCGCCGCGCTACCGCCTGACTGGCTTGCCGTCGTGCACCCGCGCGCCGAGCCCTCGCCCGCAGCATCGCCTTCATCCGTTGACGCCACACCGCTCTGCTGACAGGCCGCACCGAACGCGCAACTCCTCCCACGATAAGAATTCATGATAGGCCGTCGCTGCACGAAGGGCAAGAGATTTGTGTTCAAGGCCAACGGGAGAGGCAGACGTGAGAATCAGACGGAGGATTCGAGAAAACCGAGCGTTAGACGTGGGGAGTGAGCGAAGACAGGGGGCAGACGGAAAACACCCACCCACGTCCGCCAACCGGCCTTGCCCACCATCTCTCCGTCCGCCAGCTAGCCTTGCCGACTGCCTTTCGTCTGAGGCCCTGAGCCCCCACGTCCAACGTCTGTTCCTCGCCATTGGTGGATGTGCTGGGCGAGAAATTGCGCGACGTGCGGCAGATCGAACGGCCACGCATACTCGATCGTGACGTCCGGATGCTTCCGGTGGATCATCTCCAGCTCTCGCGGGATATCGCGTTCGGAATGCACGCCGCCCGGTGTCATCATCACAGAGATCACGTAGAGATGTCGGGCGCCGCGCGCGATGAGCGACTCGACAGCCTCGGTGGTACTGGGGCGGCAGAACTCGTTGTAGCCGACGGCGAAGAGCTCCGTCCCCAGCATCGGTCGCACCTGTTCCGCCAACCGCTCGAAGCCGACACGGTACGGATCGTTCTCCGCCGTCCGCGGCCAATCCCTGATCGTCGCATCGAGCTCCGCAACCCGCCGCTCCACCACCGACGGATCGGCCGACGGGCCGTGCCCGTGGCCACCGTGACTACCATGCGCACCATGCCCGTTGGCCCGCCACTCCAACATCATCAGCTCACCAATCAGCTGCGGCGGACAATCACTCGCCGGCTGCCCATGGCCGATGAGTACCACACCCACTTGATCTTTTGGCGTCTCAGGCTGTAGCGTCATATTACCTTTCTCGCCTCGTTACAAAACCTAATGAAACAGGCGCGTCGTTCGTGAAGCGTCTCAAACCCCGTGAAGCGTCGTTCGTCGTTCGTAAAACGCCGAGAGGTTTGTTTTTCACGCTTCACGCGTTTATCCCCAGCCGAGTAACCGGCCGCCCTGGTACACGATGAGCGATGACACGTACGCCAGCGCCGTCATGTACGCGAACATCACCACCGGCCACCGCCACGATCCGGTCTCACGCCGCACCACCGCCAGCGTCGATACGCACTGGCACGCGAAGGCATAGAAGACGAGAATCGAGAGCCCCACCGCCGGCGGATAGAGCGGCTGCTGCGTCACCGGATGTCGCGCGCTCCGCAACGTGTCTTCGAGCGCCGTCGCGCCATCACTGCCCGACCCGAGACTATTGATGATCGAGAGCGTGCTGACAAACACCTCGCGCTGCGCGAACGACGTGATGATCGCTACGCCGATCTTCCAGTCGAAGCCGAGCGGCCGGATCGCCGGCTCCAGCCACCGCCCCAGATGTCCCGCCGCGCTCGCCTCCAGCAACGCCGCACTCTCTCGCCGCTCGATGCCCGCCACGACTTCCGCCCGCGCCGCCTCATCCGCTACTTGCAACGTCACCAATTGCCGCTCCTGCGCAAACGCCCGACGGACTGATGCTGGTCGCGGGAACGCCGTGATGCACCAAATGCCGATCGACAGTAACAGAATGATCGATCCAGCCGTCTGCAGGAAGAACCGCGCCCGCGTCCAGAGCGTCGTCAGCAACCCACGCCACTGCGGCATCCGGTACGGCGGCAGCTCCAGGAAGAAATGCGACGGCTCATCCGACCGCAGCATCTTCTTCAACACCATGCTGATCACCGCCGCCGCCACGATGCCCAACAGATACAACGACACAAACACGAGGCCCTGCAGATTCAGCACACCGAGCACCGTGATCGGCGGGATGAGCGCCGCCGTGATCAACGCATAGACCGGCAGCCGCGCGCTGCATGTCATGAACGGCGCCACCAGGATGGTAATCAATCGCTCCCGTCGATTCTCGATCGTCCGCGTCGCCATGATCCCCGGAATCGCGCAAGCAAACGAGCTGAAGAGTGGCAGAAACGCCTTGCCGTTCAGACCGACCTTGTGCATGAGGCGGTCGAGGAGAAACGCCCCGCGCGCCAGATAGCCGGTATCCTCGAGGATCCCGATAAAGAAGAAGAGAATGACGATCTGCGGCAGGAAGAGCACGACCGAACCAACGCCGGCGATCACCCCATCGGCGAGGAAACTGGCCGGCAGCCCACCGCCGAGCCAACGGTGGATCAGCGCCTGACACGCATCCACCGCCCCCGCGATCCATCCCATCGGCACCAGCGCCCAGGTGAAGATCGACTGAAACACCAGCACCATGATCGATAGGAAGATGAGCGGGCCACCCACCGGATGCAGCAATACCCGATCGAACACCACCCGCACATCCGAGTGGCGCGGTTCATAGACGAGCACGCCATCCAACTGCTTGCCGATCCATGCGTACCGCTGCTGCGCCGTCGCGCACGCGTCGTTGCCGCCATCGCACCACGGCCACGATGCAACGAACCGCTGCCCATCGCCCATGGCCTGTTGGATCGTCGCCGTCAACCGATCGATTCCCTCGCGCGTCAACGCCGAGATCGGCACCACCGGACACGGCAACCGCTGCTCCAGACGCTCCAGATCGATCTGCAACCGCTTGCGCCGCACCTCGTCCATGAAGTTGACCGCAAGCACCGTCGGCAACCCCAGCTCCATCACCTGCAGCGCAACGTACAGACTCCGCTCCAGATGGAACGGATCGAGGAGCACCACCGCCACATCCGGCCGCCGCGCCCCCGCCTGCCGTCCGCACAGGACGTCGCGCGTGATCCGTTCCTCGATCGATGACGAATCGAGACTGTAGATCCCAGGCAGATCCACCACCTCGCAACGGGCCGGCCCAATGGCTGCCGTACCCCATCGCTTCTCCACAGTGACGCCAGGATAATTGGCGACCTTGTGACGCAGCCCGGTCAACGCGTTGAAGAGCGCCGTCTTGCCGGTATTGGGATTGCCGGCGAGCGCGACGCAAAGCGTCGACGTCGGGACCGTCGCCGAAGCTGACGAGCCGGCCTCCGTCCCGCATCCATCGTGCCGCGCTACGTTCGCGTCTTCAACTCGCATCGTCGATCACCACATGCCGCGCATCCCGACGCCGTAGCGCCAGATGATACCCGCGGATCCGCACCTCAACCGGCCCGCCCAGCGGCGCGCGACGCACCATCCGCACGCGGGTGCCAGGCAGAAACCCGAGATGAGCGAGACGATCGCGAAAATCGTCCCGCCCCTCGATCTGCTGCACCACAGCCTCCTGGCCAGGTGCCAACCCGCTCAACGTCCGATGCGCCATCGCCCGCTGCACCAACTCACTGCGATCAAACATGCACTGCTCTCACTGTCATCCGACAACAAAGACCTCTAGCCGCAGATAAGCACAGAGACACTCTCCACAGACGATCACAGATGACCGGCGTCACCTTGGCGGTACCCCCCGGCTGATCACATCTGCGCTCATCTGCGTGTAGCCCTCTCTGTGCTCATCTTTGGCTTAGGGCGTTCGTTATTTCTTGCTGAGGGTTGCCTGCCCCGGCTGCCACCCACACTGCACCAACTCACCCGTCTGGAACGCCTGGAGCGTCCGGAGCGTCTCCTCCACACTGCGGCCGACGGAGAGATCGTTGATCACCGCGCTGCGCAACTTCCCCTGCGGATCGATAATGAACGTCCCGCGCAACGCGATCCCCTGATCCTCCACCAGCATATCAAACGTCCGGCTGACCGAGTGATTTACGTCGCCCAGCAACGGGAAGCTCAACCGACCCAACCCCTGCTCGCACCACGCTTTGTGCGAGTACACGCTGTCGGTGCTGACGCCGATGACCTCGGCCCCCGCCTCCCGAAACTTCGGGTAGAGCTTGTTGAACTCGCGGATTTCCGTCGGGCACACAAAGGTGAAGTCGAGCGGGTAGAAGAACACCACCAGCCACTTCCCCTTGTAATCGCTCGAACGCACCTCGATGAACTCACCATTCGGCGCCACTGCCTTGCCGCCGAACGCCGGCACTTCCTGTCCTACTTTCGCCATGTCGCATCCTCCTTATGCTCCGTTTGTGCTACAGCTTCACCCAAACTTCCCGATTAGGATAGGCGATCAAATCCCCCGCCCATCCATCTCTCGCTTCACCCCATCCTTGCCGAGGGGGTCAGACCTTTTGCGCCAGCCTAGCTGCCCAACGTGCGGTCAGACCCCCTGATGCAACGATTCCCCTAAACCATCCTTGCCGCTTGATCCCAACCATTCCAACGGGGTCAGACCTCTCACCCCAGCCCGGCTGCTTGGCGTGAGGTCGGACCCCGCGTAGCAACGAGCTAGTTCCTCGTACCGATTTCGGTCACCGCAATTCGGTGACGATACCACAACAGTGGTTGTGCTGCCACCATGACGGCGCGTATCCGCTGACGCTGAGCCCATGCCACCCCTCGACGCACCCCCATCACAAAGAGCGCTGTGGAATAGGCGTCCGCCGTCTCGGCCGCATCGGCCACAACCGTCACGCTCAGCACGCCCGCTGCCGCTGCCGTTCCGGTCGCCGGATCAACCAGATGGCCATCCATCCCCTGCACCGTCCGCTCGTAATTGCCGGACGTGGCGACCGCCACCTCCGACAACGTCAACCATCGCAGCGCCCGCGATGGCACTCGCGGATCGCGGATCGCCACGGTCCGCGCGACACCGCTACCGAACACGCGGAGATTGCCACCGGCATTCACCGATCCGCCCGCCACGCCACCATCTCGCAATACCGCCACGGCGCGGTCCACAGCATACCCCTTCGCGACCCCGCCAAGGTCAATCGCCATGCCGGGCTTCGCCAGCCGAACGTGGCATCGCGCGACATCCACTTCGAGAAACCGGCTGCCGACCGTCGTGCCGGGCACCCATCGACGGCGATCGCATTCAACCTCTCCCGCCCAACCAACCGATGGGGTCAGGCACCTTCGGCGCCAGACCCCATCGTGGTAACAAATCCCCTGACCGCTCCGCCGCTTTATCGCCACCTTGCCGATGGGGTCAGACCCCTGTGGGGTCAGACCCCGATGCAGCAACAGAGCACTCTCCCCGTGCCCCGCGTCACGTATGCCGCATGCCGGGTCATCGACCAATGCGCCGCCGACTGTCACGTCGAACGCACCGTCAGTCAGCTGTGTATACATCCGACAGCGCTCCAACAACGCGACGAGTTCCGGCTCGCACGCCACCGACTCACCCCCCGCCGCCGCATTGATCCACGCCACGTCGCTCGTCGGCAGAAACCGGCTCGCCCAGCGCTCGATCCGTGCCACCTCGTCAAACGCTTGACCGATCGCCCGCTGCGCCACTAACTTATCCGCAGCCACCGCCTCGATCATCCACACTGTTCCCATCAGATACCGTGCCCGCCGCACCACCACTGATGAGGAGCTTGCTGCATCTGCATCCGTTGGCAGTTTCAGCGTATGTTCCGCGCTACGCATTGACACTCATCCCGTCCGCCTCTTCCGCATGTTCCGCGTTGCCTCCCGCACCCACCACATCTCGTAGATCGGCACCAGCGTCATGCACAACCACCCGGCACCCATCAGATAGCCGGCGGAAAACTTGAGCCAGACCCATCCCCCGCCGCCACGCACCAGCCACGGCGTCGCCAACTCTGCCGCCATCCCGACGAATGCGCCGATCACCACGCCGCCCTTGAGCGGCGTCGGCCATCCGGTCAGTACGAAGAGATGCCCGAGAATCAACCAGAGGATCGGCATCGTAAAGAGGTGCGCGTGCGTCGTCTCCGCTAGCTCCATCGTCGTCTTACCAAACATCATGCGCTCCTCATTGCCGCGGTAGTAATCGGTGACGCCGCCGGACGTCCACCCATGCTTCTCTGCCCCGATCCAGATGTTCAGCGATAATCCCACCGTGACACACAGAAGGAACAATGTGATCACTATCTTCTGCGGCGCCGGCGCCATCCAAAGCTTGTACTGTTGGAGATAGGCAAATTCTCTCACGGTCGATCCACTCCTTCACCAAAAACAACCCCCACGAACGCCAACGCCTTCCGGACACCACGGCTGATCGCGTTGACTGACAGTGTCGCGCCGGTGATATTGACGATGTCAACGCCCCCGCGGACCGCATCGCCGAGCGATTTGCCGCGAAACTGTCGCAGAAACCGCCGCTGGCGCACCTCGCCGCCACGACTCTCCCGATAGATGAGAATATCCACCCCCTGCACCGCCTCTGCTGGCGTTACACCAACCATAAACGTGATCTCGTGATGCTTGCCAATCTCGTTCATCACCACACCGTAGCCGAGCGCCCGACCATCCGCTGCTGCCGCTACATACACCACCGGCTCCACAGCACCTGTCCACTGATGATCAGCTGATTGCTCGATCACTTCCACCTGCTCGGCTGTCCACCCCACTGCGGCGCGCCGAAACGTCACGGCATCCGGAAACAGCTGCCGCACCGCCTCATCCTCCGACGCAAAGACCTGCAGGATCTCGCATGGCGCTTCGGCCACCACTGCAGACGACGGCGCCGCGTACGCGGCAACGCCACACAAGAGCGCCGTGGTACAAAACACTGCTCCGATCAACACCAGCACCGTCATGGACTAGCAGTCCTCGGTAATTCATCCAACTCCCGCTCAATCGTCGCAAGCAACGCATGCACCCGCTCATCGCCCGCCCCCTCCTCGCGCCACGGCGCGCTGTACCGCCCTATGGGCCGCGACTCTGTCTGGAGCTCGACCGACACCGCAGTCCCCTCCGGCGCCGACACCAGCTGCAGCGCTACCCGATGCCGACGATCCCGCTGCGTCAGCCACCGATCCCACCGCTTCGGCTGCCGCTCCTCACGCCACCCACTGCGGATCACGCCAGCCGCCTCATCAGCTTCGAGCAACGGCCATTCTTCCAGCACCACCAGCGATGCCCGCCAGACCGTCGCACAGTCGCGGTCAAACCGCGCCTGCACTCCCTCCCCGGCCCAACTCATTGACAACCTTAGACTGAAATACACCACTAAGACACCGATCAACACCGACTTTCCGAGCGCGCACGGCTGCTGCAATCCCATGCCGAAAGCTGGCGAAAGGGCAAGGCGAACCGCACGCCAGATTCGTGAAGTGGCCACGGCGTCCCGAGTGGTAGCGGGGGACGAGCGAGCGAATCTGATGAGCACCGGTGCGCCTCGGTGAGGTGCACCAAACCGGGGCCCCCACGAAGTACCGCAACGCAGCGAGGACACTTCGTGGGGCGGAAGCGGTGCGGCGAACCTTGCCCTGAGCCAGCATCTTGCTACATTCAACTGCACACCTTTATCACAACACCACCCTAGTGACGATGATCAGAACCCGATCGCCATCGATGCCGCGAATCCATCGCTGTCGCCGTACTCCAACGCCTCGTTGTCGGTTGAGTTCCACTGATACTCCGTTTTGATCACGAAACTCTCGATCGGCCGATAATTCAGCCCCAGCGTAATCCGATTCTCCTCGTTATCCCCGCTGCCGGCATCGTTATCATCACGAATCTTCACCCAGTCATACCGACTGACTGCCGTGAACGTCGGATGCTCGAAGCCACGTCCCAAGAACGTGTCGTCAAGGAACGACGGCCAGAAGTGGAACCGCGGCTCCAGATAGAAGCCCTTCAGCTTCCCCGGCGCGTTCGACGGCGCCGTCGCGTCGCTGTTGTCGTTGTCGACGATCGCTCCCTCATCGAAATCGAACACCGCGTAGTCGCCCACCAGCTCGAACCGCCCAAACTTCAGATTGACGTCAGACGCAAAGCCGACGATGCCGTCGTTCCCATTGGCGGTGCCACGAGCTCCGCTGCGACCATAACGCCCCGCGTAACCAGCCAGCCCGATCTCCAAGTTGTTGATGGGGCTGATCCCCACCCGCCCGACGAACGCCTTGTTGGCATTCTCATCCTGCTCGATCGCTCCTTTGGCGTTGCGCAACCCGGTGTCGCCAATATCCTCATCGAGCCCGTTGACGACATACCCCTGATAGTTAATCAGCAGATCCTGCACCACCCCCTCGCCAAACCACTCACCGACCGGCAGCTCTCCACGCAACCCGACGCCCGCCTCCATCCACGTCGATGGAATCACCCGACGATGCACCAACGGCCGCACCGTCAGATCCTGCAGATCCGAGTCGTGGTACAAGTTGAACTGTCCCATCGGCACCAACACCACGCCACCGCGCAACGCCACGAGGTCGCCCAACGCGTAATCGATCCAGGCCTGTTCCACCTTCGCTTCGCCCACGTCAGCAGCGCTCACACCGCCATGCTCGATCTCGTACTCACTGTAGAACATGAGTCGCTCGGTCGGTCGCGCGCCAATGTTGATAATGAACCGCGCCTGATCGAACGTGCTCGTCCGATCGTTGAACGTCTCGAACTCCAGGTCGCCATAGCCACCGACCGTCACGTTGCCAAATCCAGCCGGGTTCTGCGGGAAGTACGGGAACGCCTCGTCATCCTGCTCGCGCACCACCTGCGTTGCAACTGGCGGCTGTTCCCCGGTCGACACAACCTGCTGCCGCAGCTCACCGACCTGCTGCTCCAACGCCGCGATCTTCGCCTCGTACGTCCGGCGCATCGCATCGATCTGCGTCTGCAACTCCTCCACCGTCACCGCCCATGCCGGAGCAACCGTCCACAGTCCCCCGTCGATAACCGACAGCCCAAGCACCAACATCCCCATACCAACCAGTCGCTTCACACCGCCCATCCCAACCTCCTTTTCCCATACTACCGATGGGGTCAGGCACCTCTTGAAATGGTGCCAGACCCCACTGTAGCAACATTGGCGGCCTCCAGCTGACTGGTCAGCACGACGTTTTCCCATACTCCCAAACACTTGACCACCCCCCGCCCCATGTCCCCGCCATGTGATCAAGCAACGAACCCCTCACCCACCCTGTCCGCTTCACCGCAGACAACCAGCGGTGCCATGCACCTTTCCAACATAGTGCCTGGCACCATCGTGGCAACGAATCGGTCGTCATCAGGAAACGTGGTCTTCTCCTGTAGCAGCTCCTGCTGCGAGGTGATCGGCTCCGGTCCTCGACCACCATCAGACCTGGATGGCCGATCCAACCGAATCTTCTCCGCCTTCTCGATCTGCACCACGCGCGAATCCTGAATAACGATCTGCACGTACCCATACCGGATCGAGCCGATCGCCCGAGCAATCTCCTCCATCGTTTGTTTCGGCACCGACCTCACCACCATCACACCTCAACCAGCATGATATTGAGACTCAGTTTCATATAGAGGACAATAAAAAAGACGCTAGCGCTGACACAACGAACACAACCCAAACAACTTCAGACTATGCGTCAACATCAGAAACTGATGCTCCTTCACCACTTCATCCTGCAGCTTCTCGATCGCGTCATTCTGAAACTCGATGATCCGCCCGCACCGCAGACAGACCAGATGATCATGATGCGCATAGCCGACCATCTGCTCGTAGTAGGTACTGCCTCTTCCGAAATCATGCTCGTCCAATAGCTTATACTTCGTCAGCAAAGCCAGGGTACGATAGACAGTTGCCTTCGACACCCGCTTATCCGCCTTGCGAGAAATATCGAGCAACTCATCGGCGGTAAAGTGCCGGTGCATGGAGAACGCCTTCTGAACCACAAGCCGCCGCTGACCGGTCAGCTTGAGCCCATTCTCCTGCAGATGTTTTTCAAACTCCTCAATCGCCTGCCCCATCGTCCAGCACCTACCGATCAATACTGAGAACTAGTCTCAAGTATACGCACCGCGGTTTCCCTGTCAAGCCACATCAAACAATAAGGCGACGTCCGGACACAACCAGACACCGCCTCTCTATCCTCGACAACTATCCACTCGCAGAACGTGATGCAGCAGCTACCAGACGAACGTCGCGTCGTGTTGCTCGACGAGTTGAGCCGTCTCCGCCTCCGGGATCACCTTGACCGCATCGATCAGATCAGCTCTGGACAGTCCGCGAGCCTTCAAATCCTCTTCCACCACATAGACCGCAGACTTATTCTTCGTCAACAGCTCCATCACCTTCGCCGGTGATGTCTCCAGCTCAACCAACGGCTGCCCGAGCAACTTCGCCTCGACACCATGCTGCGCTTTGACCGCATAGTTGACCGCCGCCTCACGCAACAACACATCGACATGCACCGGTGATGAAACAACGCCGAAGCCGACGTGCAACAAATGCGGATCGTTCGGCTCGAAGCTCAGATAGATCGTCTTCTCGAAAATCGCGAGCACCTTTTCCATCGCTATCTCCCCTGCTTACCGATAGGTTGGGATCATAATCAACCGATCCGAGTTGTGCACAAACTTCCAGAAATCCCCGAACGTGCCGATGACCACGCCGCCCATCTGGTTCGCGTCCACCCCGCGCTCTTGCACACAGAGGATGCACGATACCCACTTGAGCGCCCCGCTGTGCAGTCCCGCGCGAATGATCCCGTCGACAAACTTGCCGACATACGTGTGCTGCTTGCCAGCCACCTCGTGCAACCCCGGCGGCTCGGAATGATCCTTCTGATTTGCGTTGGTCAGCGTCACCGCCTCCTCAAAACCCCAGATGTTGACGTGGTGCCCTCGCTCCAGCAGCTTCTCCGCCAAACGCAACACCGTTGTCGGCGCCTCCCGCTGATACGAAGCGGTCGCAATCCCAATCGTGATTGTCATCGGTTTCTTCCCTATCGCTGTAGCCATCTTAACCCCCGTGAATCGTCGTTCGCCGCTCGTCGTTCGTCAGATCAACAACTCTCACGAATGATGTTTCACGAACAACGTACATCTCCTCTATCTTTGTTGCAACCTCGACTCAATACCAAGTTACCTTATCCGCTCCGCCCACCACCAAATCAGCCAACGCGTCCATGGTCGACTCGGACACACCGTCAGCCAGCGTCTGCACACCACGCGTCTTCAGTGAGAGATCCTCAGCGAGCACCTTGACTCCCTGTGTGGAGAGATCGGTTAAGCCGGTATTTGCCACAGCCCCTTTGCGCGCCGCAAGCACCCCGTTCTCAATCAGATACAACGTCACCTCGTGACCACGCTTCTTCAACGCGACCGCCAGCTTCAAGATAAAGCCGCTGCCTGCGTACTCCTGCAAGTCGCGGCTGTTCACAATCAGATAATGCGCCATCCCGCACCCCCAATATCTACTTCATCCACGCTACAGATCGACCAACCTAACGAAAACTGGAAGAATTCAGGAGTAAACGGCTCCACTATAACACGAACAGAATACCTGAAAAGCGTCAAAAAGATGGCAGGCCGTGACTCTCAATATGCTCGACCAACGCCTCAAGCACACGGCGGTTGGCCGGCGGGAACGGATGCATCAGCATCGTTTCCAATGTGACCCACCGCACCGCCTCGCACTCAATCGGTCGCGGCTCACCACTGACCAAACGGCAAAAGTAGATGTGCAGATGTAAGGTCCGCTGCTCGTAGTGATGGATAACGGTGGTCAGCTTCTGCCCCACCTCCACCTCCACCCCCAGCTCCTCGATCAACTCCCGCCGCAGACATTCCTCAAACGTCTCGCCCGGCTCGCGCTTGCCCCCCGGAAACTCCCAGAGTAGGCCGAAGCGATCGTTCGCCTTCCGCTGTGCGATCAGAAACTGATCATCACGCACCATCACACCGCCAGCGACTTCGATGACGGGCTGCGTTTTCGTTTCAGTCATATTGCGATCCTTGAAAAGTGACTGCCCCGCCCCAGCCAACCGACGAGGTCGAGTATCGACTCCCCTGCCCATCCATACCGTTTCGCCTCATGCCTTCCGATGAGGTCAGGCACCTCCGGCGCCAGACCCCAATGTCGCAGCAAACCAGTCATACTGGCAACCGCTTCACTACAGCAGCGCGTGACCATTGACTGGAAACGAGCGGCAGAAACGCCGCATAGCGCACGACAGGCATGATGGCTTGCGCGCGGTGCAGACGAGAGCCCCAAAATCCATCAGCGCCTGATTGAAAATATACGCCTTGCCCCTAGGAATTACATCAGCCGCCAGCTGCCACAGCCGATTGCGCGCTGGGCTGCGTTTCGTGTCGCCTCGGATGCCAAAGAGACGCGCCAGCAGCCGCTCCACGTTTGTGTCGAGGATCGGCGCATCCTTCCGATACGCAAAGCTCATGACCGCACCGGCCGTATAACGCCCCACGCCGTCCAACGCCATCAGGCCGTCGAGCGTGTCCGGGAGCTTGCCGTCGTACTGAGCGACCGCCTCGCGCGCGATATTCCGCAACCGCAGCGGCCGGTAGTTGTATCCGAGCGGATACCAGAGCCGCTTGACCTGCTGCGGGCGCGCCCTCGCCAGATCATCCAGCGTCGGATACTTCCGCAAGAACTCACGATACTTCGGGATCACGCGGTCGACCTGTGTTTGCTGCAGCATGATCTCCGACACAAGAATCTTGTACGGGTCGGTCGTTTTGCGCCATGGCAGATCCCGCTGGCACCGCGCATACCAGGAGAGTAGTCGTCGCTGAAACTGCCGTGTGAGAGCTGACTCTGCCGCCCGCATCTTCATCATCCGTCCAAAAGTGGAGTCACTCTATCAGAATTACCAGGGAGGCACAAGACGAGAGGCAGCAGGCGCATTGACTCACATTAAATCTTACCGAAGGCTCCTCTGAAACCAGATCGTTGACTCACAATCTTCCTTACCGAACGGACAGGAGGAAGACCAATGAGTCCACGATCCAAACACGAGTATCTCCGA
>Ga0247727_10007548_pt1 | contig 20658 bp, 12 predicted proteins | sample WisWelCaveWW1625_FD_202498 | JGI IMG/M metagenome (GOLD analysis project Ga0247727, IMG submission 202498) | Biofilm microbial communities from Wishing Well Cave, Virginia, United States - WW16-25 | ecosystem: Environmental > Aquatic > Deep subsurface > Groundwater > Cave microbial mat | place... | reverse complement strand
CAGAGAGGCCACTCGCTGGCCCAGGTGCTCCTTCGCCACCGAACGGCAGAGGCGAACGTCGCCGCGCGTCAAGCCTCCGACCATGCCGCCACCCGCTCCCAGCCGGAAAGATCAGCCTCGGTGTCGGGATGGGCCAGGTAGCCGCGGCGATCCCGACGCTCCTCTTCCCGGAGTTGCAACCGATTCAAGTGCTGACGCAGGGCCTCGCGAATCAGGGCCGAGCGGTTGGTCCGAGCCCCGCCGGACAACCCGGTCGGCGGCACGGCACCCGGAGCGGCCGCAGGCCGCTCCCCCGAACAGGCAGGAATGCCTGTCTTACCGGCCGGGCCCACTATACTTGAACGGAATGGATCGGCGTCTGAAGGCCTGCCTGGCGGCGGCTGCTCTGGCGGCCTTGCTCCTGCTGGTGACGGGGTTGCGACAGGATCCCGACTCCTTTGGGTATTTTCACGACGATACGCTCTACTTCAGCGCGGCCAAGGCGCTCGCGGAAGGGCGGGGGCTGATCCTGCCGAGCGTGCCGGGGTCGCCGGCGCTCACCAAGTATCCACCGCTTTATCCCTGGCTGCTGGCGGGGGCGTGGCGGCTGAGTCCCCAGTTTCCCGAGAACGTTTCGGCGGCGCTGTGGCTGAGCGCGGCGTTTGCAGCGGCCCTGGCGGCCGGCTGGTTCTATCTGCTGCAGGATCTGGGAGCTGGGCCGTTGGAGGCCTGGGTGCTGGCCGCGATGGGGGCCTTTCATCCTTTCATGCAATGGCTGAGCGGGGCGGTGCTGAGCGACGTGCCGTTTCTGGCGCTGGCGGTGTGGACGGCGTTGGCGGCCGGGCGGGGGTGGTGGGCGGCGGCCACGGCCGGCGCGGTGGCTGCGGTGCTGATGCGGTCGATGGGGGTGGCGGTGGTTGCCGGGGTGGCGGCCGCGTTTCTGTATGCCAGGCAGTGGCGCCGGGCGGCGGCGTTCGGGGGGTTGGGCGGTGCCGCCATCGCCGCCGGCTTCTGGTGGCAGGCGGCGCGGCTGGTCCCCATCGAGGGCCTGGCCGGCTATCGCCAGACCATGATCTTCTACACCAGCTACACCGGCTTCTGGAGGCTGAGCGTGCCGGACGCCAAGGCGCTGGGCTCCATGCTGGCCCTCAACCTGGAGGAGATCCTGAAGAGCCCCGCTGCGGTAGGGCTGCCGCTGGCCAGCCTGGGCTGGAGCGGGGTGGTGTGGGCGCTGGCGGCGGGGATGTGGTACGGGGCGGCCAGGCTGGGCCGGCAGCGCGGCTGGCCGGCCATTCACTGGATACTGCTGTTCTATAGCGGCCTGACGCTGGGGTGGAACTACCCGCTGGCGAACCGGTTCCTGGCGGGCTTTCTGCCGCTTTTCCTGCTGGGCGGCTGGCGGGAGGCGGGGCGGCTGGCGCGGGCCCTGAGGCCGAAGCGGCTGGCCCTGGCGGCCTTGGCGGTGGCCGGGGTCCCCCTGCTGCTGGATGCCTCGTACTCATATCTTGTGGCGCTGCCGGCCCAGCAGGCTGCCGGAGGGGCCCAGCGCCGGGAGCTGGCCCTGGAGAAGGCCGAGGTCTGGCGCTGGATCCGGGAGCAGGCCGGCCGGGAGGATCGCTTTGTCGCCTACGAGGACGCCCTGTTGTGGCTCCACACCGGCCGGCAGGCTTTGCGCCCCCTGGCTTTCCCGAGTCAAGCCTACTATCGCGATACGCCGGAGACCCTGGCGCCAGACCTCCAGAAGCTGACCGACACGGCGCGGCAGATCCGGGCCCGGTTCTGGGTCCACTCCGCCGACGACTACCAGCTGGAGCCGGGGGCGGAGGCCATCGAGCGCCGGACCAGCGAGCTGTTGCGGCACTTCCCGGTGGTGTTCCGGTCGAGCGGCGGCCGCGTGCGGGTTCACGAAGTGAGGGCCCAGTAGGAGGGGAGGAGGAGGGGATGAGGAGATGAGGAGATGAGGAGATGAGGAGATAGGGAGATGGGGAGGAGGGGAGGAGGGGACGCGTCTCCTTCAGCAATTCGGGCCGCAATTGCTTTTGCCTTCGACACGAAGCGGAAGGCGATCCTGCTCGTTGCGGGAGATAAATCAGGTGTCAGCGAAAAGCGGTTCTACCGCGAGCTGATCCGCAAGGCAGATGAGCGTTTCGACGCCCATCTGGCCAGGCTGAAGAAGAAAAGGAAGTAATCATGGCTACGAACGTAGACGACAAGATTAAGAAGCTGATTCCCGCCCAACGCAAGAAGGTCGAGGCCCGCGCCGCCGAGCTGATCGCCGAGGTGCGGCACGCGCGCAAGCTCACGCAGGTCAGGATGGCCAAGAAGCTCGGGATCACCCAGGACAGTGTTTCGCGCCTCGAAAAGCGGAGCGATCTCTTGCTGTCCACGCTCCGCAAGACCGTCGAGGCCATGGGCGGGAACCTGACCCTGGTGGCCGAATTCCCCGACCGTGAGCCGGTTGTCCTGTCCGGCCTCGCCGAAGACGGTCCGCCGAAGCCCACCGGTACCCTGCTCGATTTTGCTGGGGCCACTGGCCGGTCACCGCGCCGCCACCGTGACGTGGCTGACAGCCCGCGGCGGCAGTCTCACCTCGATCACCGCCGGCAGCCTGGCCAGGGTCACGGATCTGCCCTGCACCCGGTATACTCCCGGCCGCAGGCGCCAGATGCGCATCGGAGCCCAGACCTCGCGGTCCTCGAAATTGTAGAGAGCCAGCTCCAGCCGGCTGTCGCTCGAGCCCAGCACGGCTCGGGCGAAGCGGCCCTCAGCCTGCGGCCAGGTGACGGCGAATATCGGGTAGCGCTCCCCGCGCGGGGCCTCCCCGCCGAAAAGATACTTCCAGTACTCAGGGGCTACCGGGTAGTAGACCCGGTCGGTGTACATCACTTCGCTGGTGTAGATGTCGAAGTTGACCCTCACCTCCCGCTCCGCCTCGGCAGCCAGCTCCCCCATCCGGGCGAGAACCTGGTCGCCGGCGAGGGTGGCGACGGGGGCCTTCGCCGCCAGGAACCCGGCGTCACCGGTGAGATCGTGGGCCGCCAGCATCAAGGATTCCAGGGCCTCCTGGGAGCGGTCGGACCATTGGAAGTAGTCCCACTCCGCCTGGGGCTTGTCCCAGCGGTCCGAGCCGATCAGATAGGAGCCGTCGGCGGAGCGCACAACCGAGGGGAAGATGCCGGCGGGCTTGCCGTGGGCCGTCGAGCGGGCGGCCTCGCGCCAGGACGATGCCCACTTCCCGATCCGGTCGATGAGTTTCGGATCGCGCGCCAAATAGGCGTACCATAACGCCGGCCCCATGGCCCGCACGTTCAGATGGACATCCACCGCCCGGGGCGGGCTGGTGTCGGCTTCCCGGCAGTTGAACCACGACGAGCGGAAACGCCACCGCCCGTCCGGCTGCCGCGTGATCCAGTTCTCGGCGCAGGCGGCGGTCTGGCGCAGTCGGTCGAGAACCCCGGCGTCGTCCGGAAAGGCGGCCGCCAGCAGCGGCAAGGTATCGGTAGTTGGCTCGGAGGAGTGCTCCACGTCCGAGATGCCGCGGTCGTAGCCGTGCTCCAGTTGTCCGGAGTTCCAAACGCCGTCGGCGATCCGCCGCAGACCGCGGGTGGCGACCTCGGAGCCGAGGCCGAGGGCCACCGGTCCCCAGTGCCGCAGCATCTCGACGTCGTCGCCCCAGCCGCCACCCAGTTCCCCGTTCGCGGCCTGGCGTTGCTCGACCCACCAGCGGGTGATGGCCTCCAGGCGGGCCCGCAGCCGCCACTGGGCGGCGGCCCACTCCGGGGCTCCCGCCAGGCCGGCGTCGACGGGCGCCTCCCAGCGGACCCCGTCGGTCCACCCGCAGAAATCGCCTTTCGCCATGCCGCGCGGCGTGCTGGTGGCTTTGCAGGAGGCGCTGATCATCTGGCGCAGCACCCCCTGGCCCGGCGCCAGCTTCCAGGCCTCTCGAAACAGAACCGCCGTCCGCTCCAGGTCAAACGGCTCATGGTTCTCGGCCGCTACCCAGTAGGCGGCCCGGGTGTGGTTCAGAACCGCTTCCTTGCGGACCTCCGGTACCCGCGACAGAGCCAGGCGCTCGGCAAGCTGTTCGATGCGGGCCCGCCGGCCGGTCCGCAGGTTCTCGAAGAACGGGTCAGCGATCATCTTCCGCACCCGCTCGCGCCACTCCGGCACGAGCTTCTGCTCGAACTCTTCGGCCGGCCTCCAGCGGATGGCGGAAACCACATAGCGCGGCGCCGTGCTGCGCACCGCCAGCGTCGCCGGACCGGTGACCATGGCGGAAAGCGAGAGCCGTTGCGTGGGCGGCCTCGGTCGCAGCCGCAGCCCCCCGCGCGCCGCGTTGTGCCGGGCGTCGGCGGGCCGGTCGCCTGCCCAGAGATGAAAGTCGTGAATCTCTGGCTGCTCGGCGACCAGGAACACCTCGACCAAGTGAGGGCCCTGCGCCCGCCACTCGAAGCGCTGTTCGCCCTTGACCCAAGCCCCAGCCGCCAGCGCCGGATCGTCGAGCGCCGGGTCGAAGTAGCGCGTCGGACCGGAGAAAGGCTCCCTCTGCGCCGGCCGCGAGAGCCAGATCAAGTCGGGCGAGTCCCCGGCGCACTTCGATCCCTGCCGGAGCCGGAGGTCGCCGAAGCCAACACAGCCCGCCGCCAGCATCGGCGCAAGACCCGCGCCGGCCAACCATGCTGGAATTCTCACCGCCCTATCATCTCAGTAACACAGGCCTTCTTGCCTGTTCAGGGCTTGGGGCGATTCGACACTTGACTTAGTCCAGGCCTTAGTGTAGCCTGAACAGGGGGCCGACCGGCCGTGACAGTCAACGTTCACCAGGCAAAGACCCATCTTTCGAAGTTGCTGGAGCGAGTACGCCTCGGCGAGGAGATTGTCATCGCCAAGGCGGGAAAGCCCGTTGCGCGGCTAGGGCCCCTGGCGGGAGCCCGACACAAGCCCGAACTGGGGTGGGCGAAGGGGAGGGTGTGGATGGCGCCGGACTTCGACGCGCCCTTGCCCGCCGACCTTCTGGACGCCTTCTACAACCATCCGGTCGAGCCTCCCGAATGAGAGTGCTGCTCGACTCGCACGCTTTCGTGTGGAGCGGAACGGCGGATTCCCGATTGTCTGCTCGGGCGCGAGCGGCCATCGAGGACCCAGACAACCAGCGTTTCCTGAGCGTTGCCAGCAGTTGGGAGCTGATGATCAAGGCGCAACGCGGGAAACTGCGGCTGCCCGGAGGAGCGGGGTGGTTCCTGTTAGAGAACTCGGCGCGCCTGGTAGCCGAGATCTTGCCGATTCATCAAAGCCACGTCCTGCAACTGGAGCAGATTCCGCTGCACCATGGAGATCCATTCGACCGGGTGCTGATTGCACAGTGCCAGGTGGAGGGTCTGGCCGTAGTAACGTCGGACCCGGCCTTCGCACTGTATGAGGTGGACGTGATTTGGTGACCGGCCTCGGCCCCGCCGGCAACCTCGCCGGGCTGCCGGGACTCTCGCTGAGAAGCAGACCGACTGGCGCCGCCGCAGCCCACCGCTGTAAGGGCCAGTGGGTCTATCGCATCGTCTCTTGGAGGACAGCCGCCAGGTCTCGCAAGGCGCGTGCCCCATCGCCACGGAAACTGGAGCCGTGCATGGTGGCCAGCGTTCGCGGCTCCAGAGCCGCCAGGCTCTCCAGGATGCGGTCAGTCTGGGGGGTATACGGCACCGAAAAGCCGAGCGGGCCGGATTGCATTTGGACCAGCGAGTCCCGGCTGCGGCCCACGATGTCCGACTCGGTCACCGGCTCCACCTGCCCGAAGTGGAACAACAGGTCCGAGCACAGCAGGGTCCGCGTGGTCTCTTCGAATAATACTCCGGCGTCCCAGCCATGCGGCAGGTGGGCCGTAGAGCAATACCGGAATGAGTATTTGCCGGTCTGGAGCCGATCGTCGGGCCCCAGGACTCGCGCCGGGCGAATGGCAAAGTCGTCGACGCTCAGGGCCGCCCCGAGGAAGTTGCAGGCGGCCTGAGCGTTGGGCGCGACTCCCAGCCACTCGTTGAGCGCGCCGCATTCGTCCATCTCGAAATGGCTGAAGCTGATCCAGCGCAGCCGGGCCGGGTCCAGGACTTTCGCCGCCCCCTCGCGCACCTCCGGGAACATTCGCCGGTAGCCGGTGTGGAACAGCAGTGGTTCTTCGTCGTTCACCAAGAAATGGTTGAACTGCAAGTTGAGTTTCTCCACGTACACGGAGATCCGATAGAGATCGGGACCAATTTCAGTAACAATTGCCATCGTGTCCTCCCTCAGAACTCGTACCGCAGCACAAACTGCAGGATGCGCGCCCCGCCGCCCCCGGTGATCCGCCCGAACGACGCCGGCGTCCCGAAGGTCACCTGGGGGTTGCCGAGGTTGAAGTGGTTCAGGGCATTGAAGAGATCCGTCCGGAACTCCAGGCGGTGCCGCTCGGTGAGGTGGAAGGTCTTCTGTAGTGATACGTCCCAGGTCCACGAGCCGGGGCCCGGGATGATGCTTCGCCCGGCGTTGCCGTACTGTCCGGCAGCGTTGCGCCGGAAAGCCGTGGCGTCGAACCAGCGGCCCAGCTTCTCATCCTTGGAGCGGTCCTGGGAGAGAATGGGGTTGCCGACCACGTCCGGGCGGTCATAGCCGACCCCGGTGAGCGAGACGTCGCTGCCGGTCTGGATCGTGACCGGCGTCCCGGTCTGGAAGCTGTTGATGCCGGCGATTTGCCAGTTGGCGAGCAGGTGCCGCAGCGCCGGGTGGGCGCTCTTGGCGAACGGGATCTCCCACAGGTAGCTGAAGACCGCCACGTGGCGGATGTCGAACTCGCCCAGCCCCCGGCTGCCCAGCCGGTTGAAGGGATCCTGCTGGCGGCACTGGTCCAGCGTCTCCTGCTGGCAGGCGTCGTCGATGGCCTTCGCCCAGGTGTAGTGGGCCACCACCGTGAAGCCGCGGCTCAGCCGCTTGGTGACCAGAGTCTGCAAGGCGTTGTAACTGGAGTTGGAGTCGAACGACGAGGCCATGAAGCCGCGATAGGTAGGCGCCAGCGGCCGCCGGGAGTCGGTGTTCTGGGTCGTCGACCGAGGCCGCCCCTGGGTGTCGTTTCCCGGAATATAGACGGCCGGGTTGAACTGGTTCTGGAGCGGCAGCTTCCGCCCATAGTTGCCGACGTAGCCGATTTGCGCCGTCCAGTCGCGCGCCAACTGCCGCTGCACGGTAAAGCTGGCGTTCTGCACGTAGCCGGCGCGGAACGGCCCCGAGAGATGCCCGTTGATGGAGGCGGGGATGTCGAAGACAGCGTTTTTGGGGTCGACCTTGTAAGGGTACGGATTCCGGGTGTTGGCGTAGGGGTTCGAGAGCGCGCCGGCATTGCGAATATCGACGCTGAGCGAGAAGGGCTGGTTGCCGCCCAGCAGGAACTCCGAGGTCAGGCCGTCGTAGGAGACGGCGTAGCCGCCGCGCACCGAGGTGCGACCGTCGCCGGTGACGTCCCAGGCGAAGCCGATCCGGGGGCCGAGATTGAAGTGGTCGGCGTGGTAACGGAACTCCGGGTCGGTCTCGAACACCATGCCCAGCGGGGCCGTGGGAAAGGCGCCCGAGCGGACGCCCGGCGCCAGGTTGGCGATCTGGCCGCGCTTCTCGCTCCAGGGTGAGTAGCCCTCCCAGCGCAAACCCAGGTTCAGAGTCAACCGCCGGGCCACCTTCCAGTTGTCCTGGAAGTAGGCGGCGGGAATTTGGTAGTTGCCGCCCTGCTCGATCAGGGAGTTCTGGGTGAAGCTGACGATGCGGCCGAGCAGGTAGTCGGCCATGTTGTTGCGGCTGAAAGTGCCGTCGAAGACGAAGCGCCCCGAGGAGGCGGAGTTGTTGTAGGTCTCGTAGCCGTGGCGCTGAAACTGGAAGCCCCACTTCAACTCGTGCGCCCCGCGCAGCCAGGCGAGGTCCTGGGCGATGTCGTAGTTGGGGCCGCGGCGCTGGCGGTCCTTGCCCGGCGAGGCGCTGAAGCGCCCGTTCACCACGATCTGCGGCAGCCGCGGCGGGGTGGGCGCCCCGGCGTCGATGAAATTGGCCGCCCCCAGGTCAGCCAGGGTCTGGCGAACGATGTTCCCCTCATCGTAGACGAACTGCGTATAGGAGACCCGCGTCATGGCCAGCAGGCTCGGCGTCCAGGTGCGGCTGTAGTTGACCGCGAAGCTGTTGATGTCGGTGGAGGTGGGGGAGGGAGAATAATCCGGGATGTTGGACCCCGGGCTGACCACCACCGGGAAGGCGTCCAGGCCCCGGGCATAGTCGAAGTAGTACCGGAAGCTGACACGGTCCTTGTCGGTGGCGGTGAAGTCGAACTTGCCCAGGAGGTTGTCGGTGGTGGTGGGCGTCGCCGACAGCGCCGAAAGCCGGCCGTCGGGCGAATTCGGAAGTGGGTATTTGTCGAGCAGCTTCACCGCTACAGGATCGAAGCGAGACACTGGAATCTGGCGGCCGGCGAACGGCTGGCCGGTAGAGGGGTCGTTGGGGGCCGGGTTGGAGGCCGAGAAGTCGCCGCGACGCTCGGCGGCGGTCGGCGGGAAGGCCGAGGTGGCGGAAGCCTCCCGCCGCGCCCGCACCCCCTGGAACGAACCGAAGTAGAACAGCCGGTTCTTCAGGATCGGCCCGCCAATGGTGGCTCCAAACTGGTTGTAGCGCAGCTTGGCTTTGCTGCGGTCAAAAAACCGCCGGGCATCCAGCTTGTCATTACGGAAGTAGTTCCAAGCGCTGCCGTGCATCTGGTTGGTCCCCGATTTGGTGACGGCGCTGATCACCGCCATGCCGCGGCCGTACTCCGCGGTCACGCCCGAGCTGATCACCTTGATCTCCTGCACCGAGTCCGGCGGCGGCATGTTCATAGTCTGGCCGCGGTGGGCGTAGAACATGGAGGCGCCGTCGAGCTGGGCGTTGGTCGAGTAGGCGCGGCTGCCGTTGACGTTGATCCGCTGCTGGGAGAACGACACGTCGGCGCCGCCGGTCACGGCCGACCGGGTCACGCCGGGAATCAGCGACGCGAAGCTGAGGATGTTGCGGCCGTTGAGAGGCAGGTCCACGATGCGCCTGTCGTCCACCAGGGTGCCGACCGTGGCGGTGCGGGTGTCCACCAGCGGGGCCTCGCCGGTGATGACCACCGACTGGGTTATGGCGCCGATCTCCAGCGGCACGTCCACCCGAACGATCCGCAGCGCCGAGACCGCCACGCCCTGCCGCGTGAAGCGCTTGAACCCTTCCTTCTCGGCGCTGATCGAATAGACGCCCGACGGCAGCCCGCGCACCAGGAACTCCCCGGCGGCGTTGGCTCGCGCCGCGAAGCGCTGCCCCGTCAGCTCGTGCAGCGCCACCACCTCGGTGTCGGGCGCCGCCGCTCCGGTGGGGTCGAGCACAAAGCCTGTAATCTCGCCGGTGGGGGCCTGGGCCAGGAGCCACGAGGCCATAAGGAAACCCAAGAACAGCGTGCGGTTCAGCCGCATAAGACCTCCCTGAAGAGTCGATCCTATTGTACTCTACACTCTCGCCCCGTCGCCCCCTCGCCCCCTCGCCCCGTCGGTTAAGCCCCGGCCGCCTCGTCCCACCGCTGGCGGGGGCCCGGCTGGTACCTGCGCGGTTCGAAGGAACGCCGCACCAGTTCGCGGGCCTCGGCCGGGGTGCGCAAGTGTCCCAGCGCCATCAACTGGAGCAGCAGGTTGCCCACCGCGGTGGCCTCTTCCGGGCCGGCGACGACCTCCAAGCCCGTGGCGTCGGCCGTGAACTGGCATAGCACGGCGTTCCGTGAGCCGCCCCCCACGATGTGCAGGGTCCGGATCTGGCGGCCCAGAATGCCTTCCAACTTGCGGAGCACCGAGCGGTAGGCCAGCGCCAGGCTTTCGAAGATGGCCCGCGCCATATCGCCGGGGGACTCCAGGACCGGCTGGCCGGTGCGCCGGAAGAAGGCGGCGATCTTGGCGGGCATCGCCCCCGGGCTGAGGAACGACAGATCGTCGGGGTCGAGGATGGCAGCGAAGGGTCTGGCCGCCAGCGCCGCCCCGCACAGCTCGTCATAGCTGAGGCCAGCCCCCTGGCGGGCCCACTCCCGGCGGCACTCTTCGAGCAGCCACATGCCGCTGATGTTCTTCAACAGCCGCAGGGCGCCCCAGACGCCGCCCTCGTTGGTGAAGTTGGCGGCCAGGGTTTCCGGGGTAATGATCGGCTGTTGGATCTCGGCGCCGACCAGCGACCAGGTGCCGGAGCTGCAGAAGGCCCAATCCTGACCCTGGGCCGGGACGGCCGCCACCGCCGAGCCGGTGTCGTGGCTGGCGGGCGTCACCACTGGCATCGGGGTCACCCCGGCTTCGGAAGCCACCGGCTCGAGCAAGGGTCCCAACACCGTGCCCGGCGGAACGATGGGGGGCAGAATCGCGTCCGGAATGCCCAGCCGCCCGAGCAGGCCCCTCGCCCAGCCGCCGGCCCGCGGATCGTAGAACTGCGTGGTGGTGGCGATGCTATACTCCGACGCCACCCGGCCCGTGAACCAGTAGTGGAACAGGTCGGGCATCATCAGCAGGGTGCGGGCCTGCTGGAGCAGGCGGGGCCGCGCCAGCCGCGTTGCATACAGTTGATAGAGGGTGTTCAGCTGCATGAACTGGATGCCCGTGGCTTCGAAGACTTCCTGGCGCGGGACGACGGCGAAGAGCTTCTCCATCACCCCGTTGGTGCGCGGGTCGCGGTAGTGGTGGGGATTCTCGAGCAAGGCGCCGTCCTCGCCCAACAGCGCATAGTCGACCCCCCAGGTATCGATCCCGATGGAGGCCAGCGGCCCTGCGGCGGCGCGCCCGCCGGCCGCCAGCCCCTGCTTCATGTGCTCGAACAATCCTAGGGCGTTCCAATACAGACTGTCGAAAACCCGCACCGGCCCGTTGCGAAACCGATGCACTTGTTCCAGGCTCAGCCACTGGCCGTCGAAGCGCCCCAGCATGGCGCGGCCGCTCTCGGCGCCCAGGTCGAAGGCCAGGAGGTTGGTGGTCATGGCCGCCCTGACGGCGCGGAGAGCTGATGAGGAGATGAGGGGATGAGGAGAGAGCGTCCACCGGCCGGCGTCCGTAATTGTGCGACATGAAAGTGGCGGCGTTGGTGGTCCCTCGCAATTGTCATCCCGAGCGTAGCGAGGGATCTGCTGTTGCGCCGGGCCGAAAGCAGATCCCTCGCTACGCTCGGGATGACACCGGCGGCTTGCCCCGGCGCCGGCTTGCCTCCGAACGTAGCAGTACGGTCGATCGGCGCCAGAGAATCGGGCAGTGGCGACTGGCCATCACTTTTATGTCGCGCACCCACCTCCATAGCCGCATCCATGGCGGCCTGATACACCTTCAACTCCCGGCAATTCCTGATCATGCTCACAGGCCTTATCTCCTCATCTCCTCATGCCCTCACCCCCTCCCCCGCACCGCCTTCTCGTTGAGCTCGATCCCAAATCCCGCGCCTTCCGGCACCGAGAGCTTCCCGGCCGAGAACTGCTCCGGCGGGGTGACGAGCTCGTGGCGCCAGCTCACCTCGCCCCAGGCATGCTCCAGGATCAGGAAATTGGGAAGGCCGGCGCACAACTGGACGCTGGCGGCCGTGGCTACCGGGCCGCTGGGATTGTGGGGCGCGACGGTGATGGAGTCCACTTCGGCTATGGCGGCGATCTTGCGGCCCTCCAGAATGCCGCCGCAATGCTTGACGTCGGGCATGACCACCTCCAGCGCCTTGCGCCGGCACAACGGCGCGAAGCTCTCGATGCCGAACAGGGCCTCGCCGCCGGCCATCCGCTGCTTCACCGCAGCCCGGATGGCGGCGGTGTCCTCCAGGCGCTCGGGAGCCACTGGCTCTTCGTACCAGAAGAGCCGCTGCGGCTCCAACCGCCGCGCCACTTCGATCGACCGCGCCACGTCGAAGTGGCTGTGGACGTCAATCAGCAATGCCCGCTCCGGGCCGATCGCCCGCCGGATGGCCTCGATCCGCGAGATGCCCAACTCGGTGAACCGGTCGAGCTCGGCGGCGGGCGCGTCGAGCTTCGGGAAGTCGTCGAAGGTGGCGGCCTTGATGGCGGTGAACCCTTCCGCGGCGGCTTTGCGGGCGTTGGCGGCGAAGGCCTCCGGCGAGCGGTCGAGGTTGGTGGCCCGGTTGATGTTGGCGTAGACCTCCAGCCGGTCCCGCACCCTGCCGCCCAGTAGTTCATAGACCGGCGCGCCCAGGGCCTTTCCGGCTACGTCCCACAGGGCCTGCTCGAGGGCGCTGAAGGCCGTGCCCGCCAGCCGGCCGCCGGCGCGGGCCCGCGGCCGCATCCGCTGCCGGTAGGCTTCGATGTCGAACGGCGAGCGGTCGCGGACGGCCTCGAAGAACTTGCCGAGTTCCTCGATCATCCGGCGATCGCCTTCGCCCGCCAGCCGGCCGAAGGCGCCGGCCCCGTGGGAGGCCTCCCCGAGGCCCGTCACGCCCCGGTCGGTCTTGAGGCGCAAGAAAACCCAGTTCCCCCGCTGGTTGACCTTCACCACAAAGGTCTCCATGGCCGTGATCTTGAGCTGGGGGTGGCCGGCGGCCGCTTTCAGCAGGGGCGCCGCGGCTCCCACCCCGGCCAGCAATTCTCGTCGCATCAGCTTTCCGTCTCGCATAGTGCCCACTGTAGTAGCAGACTCGTGGAATGGCAAGACTGTCAAGGCCAAGTAGAAAGTTCCTCTGCTAGTAGGACACAGTAGAGTTCCTTGGTAGTGGGGCCGTCGTCGGTGCTGGGGTGGCGCCCGGCGCCGACGAAGCCTGAGGCCGATGCGACGGTTAACGTCACACAACATCATCGACCGTCCAGGCCCTCCATGCGATCCAAGAGACTACTCGTATCGTTGATGTCGATCCCTTCGCGCAACCCGTCGGCCCCGAAAACCGGCAAGGTCGTGCGCCGCGGGGGTACCTGGGCGCGTTCCCGCGACAGCAATGACACCAGGGCCTCCCGCATCAGCTCCGTTAGTGTTCGCCGGGTCTCCAGGGCATGACGCTTGGCTTCCACCAGGAGGGAGTCCTCGAGCCGAACCGTAGTCCTCACACCCCTAGCTTGACATGACGCCGATATGTCAAGGCTCCTTCCCGTTCGCAGGAACTCCAGCAGGAATCCCCCGCCCACGGTCCCGCCGAACCGGGGCCCGAAGTTCCTCTACACGCTCTCGCGTCCGAGGTTCGACGGGTTCGGGCCGATCCCCGCCACCACAGCGCATTCCGCTCCGGGTCGCCCCCGGCATCAGCGGAAACAGAGCGTCTCTCACCGCAGAGGCGCCGAGGACGCCGAGACGCGCAGAGAAGCTCAATTTTCAGAACCTCTGCGGTCCTCGGCGCTCTCCGCGTCTCTGCGGTGAAGAAGCCCTCACTCGCTCCCCAACGCACGCCTCCCGCCGCTCGGGATCCACGATCCGCCTTCTGCGGTCAGCGACGCACGGCCGGATTGCCGTGAAGGATTTCGGGGTCGATCGTCGCAACCTCGTTGAGGATGGCCCTCTCTTTCGCGGTCACAATCCTACTTTATGACAGCGCCGCGGAAACCGCAGCCGGGCGGGGCTACTTTTGAGCTCACTCGCTCCCCACCGCCTTCCTCCAGCTGACCACCACCGTCAAGGGCGACTCCGTGTGGCTATGCGGTCCGGGGGACCGCCCAGTAGCTTGCCCCACCTCAGAGCGCCATGTTAGCGGACTTCTGATGCACTACACTAGTTCCTCCTTCCGCAAAGGAACCGAACCAGGCGGGCGCCGGACTAGTTCGCAGCCGGTGGCTCATAGCGGAAGCCGCGCGCCTTCAGGGCCTCCACCGCGGCGGGCAGGCCATCGGTCGGGACCCACAGCAAGCCAACGCCCGGTGGGTTCGGCGCGCCGGGCTGGACCGGCATCAGGATGCCAAACGGCCAGGCCTCTCGAGCCCCCGCCTGGTTCACGCCGGCGCGGATCTGGCGCGCCTGGCGCAACATCTCCGCCGGGCCGCCGGCTGCCGCCTGGGTCTGCTCGGCCTTGGGCAGAGCGGCCAGCCTCGCGGCCGTCGAAACCGGCAACTGCCCGGACTCGACCGCGGCGACCAGCTCGGGGCAGCCTTCCCGTAGGACCTTGATAGCGTAGGCGATGAGGCGAGTTGAGACGTTGACCTGCGCTCCGGCCTCGTCCGCGGACCGGCGCCGTGAAGTTGGCTGCACATTTGCAGCCAACTCCCGGCGGACGCCCCGCCGTTTCTTCGCCTCTGCCTCCATCATCTTTGCCAGCCGCGCGGCCACCAGCGCCCGCTGGGACTCGTTCAGGTGCCGCCGCTTCAGATTCAGGCTCAGCGCCAGCCCCGCCAGCGATCCCTCACCGTTCCACACCTCGAACCGCGGCTCGACTCCGGCCGCCAGACACGCCCGATACCGATTCCGGCCATCGAGAATGCGCGCCTCGCCGTCCACCAGGATGGCCTCGCGCAGCCCGTTCTTCCGGATGTCGGCGACCAGCTCCTCAAACGCCGCCCCCTGCATCAGCGGAAACAGATTGGCAACCGAATGGAACTCCCTGTTCATTGCCCCACCTCCTGTTCTCAGTGTACCGGGCGGGTCCAAGCAAACCGGCCTGTTCGCAGCGCGCCGTAGCGCCAGCTTATACATTCTGGCGGACTTATTTTCTTTACTTTTCTGTGAACGGCGGTCCACGTGACCAGGCTAACGCGGCGTCTGGGCGTAGCCCGCCGCGGCGCTCATTTTTCAGAGCCTCTGCGGTCCTCTGCGCTCTCCGCGTCTCTGCGGTTAAGAAGCCCGGCCGGGGCTTCCCGGCCGTGCTCAGCGCTTCCCGTCGGCCGCCCAGTTGGTCACCACCGTGATGGGCGGCGCGCCTTCGGCTTCGACCGCGGTGTCGATCAGGAAACGCTGCCCGTCGGCGGTAACGTCGTAGACGGAGCTTACGGAGCTGGCACTGGCGGCGCGCGTCTGGAACAACTCCCGGGGGCGGCCGGCCTCGAAAGTGGTGGCCGTCACCTTCACCCCCACGGCCATCAGCTTGCGGTCCGGGGTCAAGTAGAAGAGTTCTTTGCCGTCGCGGCGCCAGCGTGGGCGAACGCCGCCGTTGGTTGAAACCTGAAACTTACCGCTGGGCTTCGGGAACGCCTGCACGTAGATCTGATCCAGCGCCGAGGCGTTGGACTGGTAGGCGATCCACCGGGCGCCCTCTGGGCCCGGGGAAAACTGGCCCTGCACTTCCTGGGACTCGGTCTGGACCACCGGGAGAGGTTTACGGTCGCCATCGAGCGGCAGCGCCCAGAGATCAGACGCCGTCTTCGGATGGAGGGATTGATAGAGAACGAAGCGGCCGTCGGCAGAGCAGTCGTTCGGGAATTTTCCCTCGCCGGTCTTGAGCAGCAGTTCCTCGTTGGTCGAGCCGCTGGAGAGCTTTTGATACAGGCTGTATTGACCGTCGCGATTGGAGGCGAAGACCACGCGGCTGCCGTCGGGCGACCAGACCGCGCCAATGTCGCCCGCCGCGTGAAACGTGAAGCGGGTGCTGGTGTCGCGCGCCGGCTCCAGCAGCCAGAGGTCGTACGTTCCCTGGGGACCGCGGCGGTGTACCGCGACACGCTTGCCGTCGGGCGAGAGTCTGAGACCTCCTTGCTCTTCGGGCTGGCCCAGGCGCTCCAGCTCCTTGCCGGTCCGGTCGAACCACGCCAGCTGGGATTTGGCTTCGCGGCCGCCGGTGCGGTAGGCGAGCGTGCCGCCGGGGGAAGCCGAGAATGCCGCCCAGCCCTGGCTTCCGCCCAGGATTGCGACCTCCTGGATGAACGGAAACGCGTCGCCGCGGAACTCCAGCTTGGCGGCGTCGAAGGGCTGGGCCATCAAGGTTCCCTCGCGATCGAACAGCAGATGCCCGGCCGAGTAGACGGCCATCGATTCGCCGGCCAGCAGGCGCTTGCGGTCCTTGGAGCCGGGCTTGTCGTCGAGCGAGGCGACGACGACGGCACGTTTCTCGCGGTCCGCGGCGTTCAGCCAGTAGAGGAAGCCGCGGCCGTCGGGCAGGAAATGCGGCCAGCGGTGGGCAAGTTCGGTGGCGGAGTCCAGGGTCGTCACGGGCGCAGGAGCGCCGCCCGCGGCGGGCACGCGTAGCAGGGGAGCCCTGGCCCCGGCGCCGAACAGGATCACGCCCTCGTGGTTCCAGGCGCCGCCGCGGCCGGGGGTCTCGGCGTTGCACAGGGTTTGGGGCGGCCCGCCCGAGACATCCACCTTCTTGAGCTTCCCCTGCGTGAAGAATGCCAGGAACTTGCTGTCGGGCGACCAGAATGGAAACGCGGCGTCGTCGGTGCCGGTCAGAGCCTGCGCGGCCAGGGAATCGAGGGGGCGAAGGTACAGCAGAGTCTTGCCCTCGACGGTGGCGACAAACGCCAGGCGGCGGCCGTCGGGGGAGATGCTTGGGTACTCAACAGAGGTTGCCTTCTCAAGCGGTGAAACCTGGAAGCGTGTGGTGGGCGGCGGAGGTGGCGGCTTTTCGCGGAAGAGGATGACGGCGAGCACTGCGGCGGCCAGCGTAGCGGCCGCTGCCAGGCTCCAGGCCAGAGGAGCGGCCCCTCTGGGCCGCGGCAGGCCCCCAGTCCCGGCCTCCGTCTCCTCCAGTATCACCCGCGCTTCGCCGATGTCCCGCAGCCGGCGCTTAAGGTCCTTCTCCAGGCAGCGGTCAAGCAGCCGCCGAATGCCCGCCGGCGTCGCCTCCGGCAGCAGGCTGCGATCCGGCTCCTTGGTCAGGATTGCCGCCAGCGAGTCCGAGATCGTCTCGCCCCCAAACGCTTGCTTGCCCGCCAGCATCTCGTACAGCACCGAGCCGAAGGCGAAGATGTCGCTGCGCTTGTCGGCCCGCTTGCCCCGGGCCTGCTCCGGCGACATGTAGGCAGCAGTACCCAGCAGCATGGCGCCGCGGGTCAGCGCCGAGGCCGCCAGCGTCGGGGAGTTGGAAGCCACCTCGCCCGGGGGCTCGTCCGCCAGCGCTTTGGCCAGCCCGAAGTCCAGCACCTTGAGCTTGCCCTCCGGGGTGATCTTGATGTTGGCGGGCTTCAGATCCCGGTGGACGATGCCGGTCTCGTGGGCCTCCTCGAGCGCGTCGATGAGCTGGTGGAGAATCGGCAAGGCGTCTTCGAGGGGCGCGGGACACGGGAGCGTCTGGCCGGGCACGTACTCCAGCACCAGGTAACACAGGCCTTCCTGACTGTCATGCTCAAACCCATGGATGGCAGCAATATTTTGGTGATTGAGCTGGGCGAGCACGTGGGCCTCACGCTCGAAGCGCGCCAGGCGCTCGGGGTCCTGGGCGAAGGCTGCCGGCAGGAACTTCAGGGCCACGTCGCGGTTGAGGCGGGTGTCCCGGGCGCGCCAGACCTCCCCCATGCCGCCGGCCCCCAGCTTCTCGGTGATCTGGTAATGCGCCAGGGTCCTGCCGATCATCAGGGCCAAGGTAGCGCTTCCGGCCGAGCGAAGTCAAGAAGGGGCCGCGAATGAACGCAAATGAACGCGAATGCCCGGATCGTATTCGCGTTGATTCGCGTTCATTCGCGGCTTATACATCTTGCCGGTCTGAGGTTGAAACCTCGTTAGAGGTAGGATGGAACCACGGCTCCAGGGAGTTGCCGGAACCGTCGAAGGGATCAAGAAACGGCTCGGTCTGAAATGACGGAGGGCGAAATGCTGGGATACCCCGCGGCGGTTTCGTCGTGACCTTCCCGGACCTACCCGAAGCCATCACCCAGGGGGATACGGAGGAAGAGGCGCTGGACTATGCAGCGGACGTCTTGCAAATGACTCTGGCCGCCTACGTGGAGCGGGGACGTGACATTCCGGCGCCACGCCAGCTCCGGGGCAGGAATCAGCGCCTCGTCTCGCCTGAATCAGATCCAAAGGGCCCTGAGCGGGCGCACTTTCGGTTTACGTCCCGCGGTCTGCTCGGCGGCGGGCAAGACGACCGGGCAGTCAACGAAAGCAGGCGTGGCGCTCCCCGCTGAAACTGCGAAACTCGATGTCCGCCAGCTGCAGCTGGTCATAGTAGCCAGGCACTTACCCTGCCGAAATCGATGAGTCGATCGCGGACGTCAAGGCCACCGGCCGCCGGAGAATGAGCCGCAGGCATGCTCTCCCTTGAACGCAGATCAACGGGGCAAAATATCTGTGTTCATCCGCGTTTATCTGTGGTTCCATAAGCGGCGTCCATCTGCGGTTTCACCGAGGCCCCTTCACCGCCGCCTGCCAGTTCAGCCACACGGTGAGCGGCGTGGAGGCGATCTCCCCGCCGGCCAGAGTGTTGATCAGGAACCGCTGGCCGTCGGCGGTGACGGCGTAGGTGTGGTAGCCCCCAGCCGTTGTCATCATCCGCGTTTGAAACAGCAGCTTGGGAGGGCGGGCCTCGAAACCGGGCGAGGATCGCACCTCCACCGACATCAGCCGCTGCTGCAAATCGGTGTAGAAGAGCTCCTTGCCGTCGCGGCGCCAGCGCGGCAGCCGGCCGCCATCCGTCGAGATCTGCCACCGGCCGCCTGAGGTAGCGGCCGGAAACGGCTGCACGAAAACCTCCGGCCGGCCGGACTCCCCCGACGAGTAAGCCACGCGCGCCCCGTCCGGCGAAAACTGCGCGCCGGCCTTGCCGAACGAGCTCTCGATGTAAGGAGCCGGGGGCGCCCTCTGGGCCCGATCGCCCGTGAGAGGCAGCATCCACAGATCCGTGGCTGCTTTCCCGGCCGCTGTATAGATGAGGAATCGCCCATCGGGCGACCACGCATTCAGAGTCGTGGGGACCTTGGTGGCCAACACAAGCTCCTCGTTGCCCTCGCCGCTCGCGACCTTCTGATACAGCCCGTTGGCGCCGCGGCTGGAAGCGAAGGCGATGCGATTGCCATCCGGCGACCAGACCGCGTGGCTTTCTGAGGCCGGATCAAAGGTGAATCGCGTGCTGACCCCTCGCGCGAACTCGAAGACCCAGATGTCGAGGTTGCGGGCTTGCGTATCCGTCCGGCCCACGGCGGCGCGCCGGCCGTCCGGCGAAAGATCCACCCCGTAGTACATGCCTGGGGGAGCAGCCGAGGCGAGTCGTTTTCCGGTCCGATCGAACCACAGCAGCTCGGTTCCCGCTGATCCCCCTGGGCCGGTCACGTAGGCGAGGACGCCGTTGCTTGAGACGGAGAAGGACGCCAGGCTGTTGATCCCGCTGAACGAAAGCTGTTCGGCCACCGGGAAAGGCTCTCCGCTGATCTGAAGGCGCGCGGGATCGAAAGGCTGCGCCATCAAGGTTCCCTCGCGATGGAACAGCAGGTGGCCCGGGCCCCCGTTCTGCCGTAAGCTCGTCGGCGGGGCGTAGGCGATGTTGGAGTCGCCGGCCAGCAGCGGCTTCACCTCTTTCGAATCCAACGACCCCACGCGGAACCCGCTCTTCTCGGGCTGGCTGCTGCGGGCAAAGAACAAGAAATGCTTCCCGTCGGGCAGAAAGTAAGGCCAGCGATGGGAGATCTCCTGACGGGCCTGGTCGAGCGAGGTGAGCGGCGTGGCCGGGCCACCGGCAGAGGAAACCCGGTGGAGCGGATCGCGGGTGGAAGGGGTGAAGAGGATGACGCCGTCGCGGCTCCAGGTGGCGCCCTGAGATTGCGGGGCATCGCAAAGCGTTTGCGGCGGGCCGCCGAGGACATCGACTTTCTTGAGCTTGCCGGCGTCGATGAAGCCGACGTAGCGGCTGTCGGGCGACCAGAAGGGATATCGCGCCCCTTCGGTGCCGGGGAGGGGATGGGCGGCGAGGGTGTCGAGGGACCGAACCCAGAGCTGGCGCTTGCCCGCCTCCGCGACGGCCGAGACCAGGCGGCGGCCGTCCGGCGAGACGGCGATGGCGCCCTCTTGGGCGATGAACCCCGCCTTTTCGGGCGGGTGGACGAAGAAGCGGACCGCGGCCGGGGGCGCGGGCTGGGGCGCACGGAGCCAGCCCCACAGCGCGACGGCGGCGACGGCCGTGGTGACGGCGGCGACGGCCCACGGTGCGAGGGGGCGACGGGGGCGAGGGGGCGACTGGGGCGACTGGGCAGCGGCGGCAACGTCCCAGTCCAGCTCGGCGTCCAGCTCGGCGTCAGCGATGTCGCGCAACCGCCGTTGGAGGTCCTTCTCGAGGCACCGCCGGAGCAGATGGCGCAGCCGCGGCGGCGTCGAAGGCGGCAGCGCGCTCCAGTCGGGCTCCAGCCTCAATACCGCCGCCAGGATGTCCGACACCGTCTTGCCCTCGAACGCCGGCCGGCCCGCCAGCATCTCGTACAGCACGCAGCCGAACGACCAGATGTCGGTGCGGCGGTCGAGCGGGCTGGCCCGCACCTGCTCGGGCGACATGTAGGCCGCCGTGCCCAACAGCACCCCGGCGCGGGTCGCCGCCAGGCTCAGTGTCGGGGAGCGTGAGGGGTCCGGCGCCGAGGCCTCCTCGCTGAAGGCCTTGGCCAGCCCGAAGTCCAGCACCTTGACTTTCCGCTCCGGCGTGATCTTGATGTTGGCGGGCTTCAGGTCGCGGTGGAGGATGCCCTTTTCGTGGGCTTCTGTGAGCGCATCGATGAGCTGGCGGAGAATCGGTAAGACGCCTTCCAAGGGCACGGGCGACTTGAGATTCTCGCCCGGAACGTACTCCAGCACCAGGAACGGCGTGCGGTCGAGGTTCTCGAAGCCATAG
>Ga0247727_10007547_pt1 | contig 20659 bp, 18 predicted proteins | sample WisWelCaveWW1625_FD_202498 | JGI IMG/M metagenome (GOLD analysis project Ga0247727, IMG submission 202498) | Biofilm microbial communities from Wishing Well Cave, Virginia, United States - WW16-25 | ecosystem: Environmental > Aquatic > Deep subsurface > Groundwater > Cave microbial mat | place... | reverse complement strand
TCAATCAGGAACTTTGAGAGTGTGGGCAGTTCTTCAATTCTGCATGAGAATTTGCGTTTGCCGGGATTTTCGGGGGTGGTCGGAATCATTAATAAGTGTAACATGTTGTTTTGGGTTTTAAATTGTTTTTGTTTATTTAATTTTATTGTTAATGTTTTATGAGGAGGGTAGTACAAAACCAGTGCCGCATTTTCACAACTAAGCGCGCCAAAAAAAAGTAATCAACACACATACTAAAACAAAAAGTGAAGCGTTGCTTCTATGAAAAACATAGAAAAGATAATTAACATTTAACTTTTGGAATAAGAAAAAGCGGTTGATAAGTCCAAAAGGAAAGAAGGACTCTCAAAAGCGGAACAGAAAATTTTTAGCCTATTCTACCACCAACTTGCCGCTTGCAATCGTAGAATTGCCGTCAGCAACTTTGTAGAAATACACTCCACTCTTCGCTTCGCTCAAATCAATTTGAAAATTTGAGGGTGAGTTGATTTGAGAATTAACAGCCGAGTAAATTCTTTCTCCCTGCGAGTTATATATTGTAATGTCTTTCATTTTCAAATCTTCAAATTGGCTAATCTTCAAATTAAATTTGCCGTTAGAGGGATTGGGATAAACAGAAACTTCGGCAGAATTAGTTGAGACAGATGCAACGTCAGTATTGATGTCAGTGATTTCATAAAACTCATTTTGACAATTTCCCTGATAAGTTCCGGAACCGACATATCCTTTTCCGTTAATCTCAAAAAACACGGAAGCAAAAAGACAAACGCCTGCAGAATAAGTATAGGTAGTCCACGTGTTTGCAGTTTCGTTATAACTGAAATAATCGTTATAGTTGGTGGTGCCTTCATCGGCTCCCCATCCCACCACCATTTTTCCGTTCAGCACCAAACCAAACGGTGCAATGCGCCCGATGCCGGGAATGGACGTTTTCTGAGTCCATGCACTTGTAGAAGGGTCATACACAAATAATTCTTTGGATTTAACATTATTCAAATCATGTCCTGTTGCTACATAAAGTTTTCCGTTTAATGCCACAGCAACCGGGTGATGTCTTTTTGTTCCCATGAAAGTTGTAATGAGTGTCCATGCGTTTGTTGTTGGATTGTACTTATAAAAATCATCATAGTTGCCGCTTGAACCATCTCCGCATCCAACGTATGCTTCACCATTCAGCACCGCCATGCAGGGATGCCTTCTTGCCGCACCCGGAAAAGAAGTTTTTTGAGTCCATGTATCAGTAGTAGGTTCATATTCCCACAGCGAACTTAAATAACTTGAAGCAGTATTTCCGCAAGTGATATATCCTTTGTTTCCAATCGAAAAGGACCCGGTGTAACTGCGCGCTGACATTATGGTGTTGGCTTTGGCTGTCCATGTATCTGTGGTTGGATTGTACATCCACCAATCGTTAAGGAGGTTTCCAAAATCATCCTCGCCTGTTCCAATATATCCCATTCCATTAATGGAAAACCCGGCAGCGTGATGGCGATACGTGCCTGGTACATTTGCCTTGTTGACAATGCTATATTGAGCATTACAAATCAGGCACGAAAAAATAAAAATAAGGGTAAAGAATTTATTTTTCATAAGTGGAGATTTAATTAAGGGACAAAGGTGGGATATCCGAATCAAAAAAGCAAGGAAAAAGTAAGGAAAATTATATTTCCTAAGAAGAGTTATGAGGTTATTCCGCGTATAATTCCCTCCTTAGAGTCACGAATAAACCTGACAATAAGTTCTTTTTCTACCGAAGCGGGCGCTTCCTGCTCTACAATATTCAAAGCGTTGGAGACATTGTAGCCGCGAACATAAATAGTGCGGTAAATATCTTCTATCTGCAAGATTCTTTCGGGCGAAAAACCTCTTCTTCTCAGTCCAACCGAATTTACTCCGATGTACGAAAGCGGTTCGCGGGCGGCTTTCACAAATGGCGGAACATTTTTTCTGACAAGTGAACCTCCTGTAACAAACGAGTGCGCACCTACATGAATAAACTGCTGAACGGCAACAAGCCCTTCGAGAATTGCCCAGTCCTCTATATTAATATGACCTGCAAGGTTTACGCTGTTAGCGAGAATTACATTATTGCCGATTACGCAATCGTGCGCGATGTGAACGTATGCCATCAGCAAACAATTACTTCCTATAGAAGTTTTCATTCTGTCCTTTGTTCCTCTGTTCACTGTAACAAATTCGCGGATGGTGGTGTTATCTCCGATCTCAACAGTGGTTTCTTCACCGCCAAACTTTAAATCCTGCGGAATGGCAGAAATCACAGCACCAGGAAATATTTTGCAGTTCTTCCCGATGCGCGCACCTTCCATAATAGTAACGTGAGGACCAATCCATGTGCCGTCCCCGATTTCAACATTTGCATTGATAACAGCAAAAGGAGAAACAGTTACGTTCTTGCCGAGTTTCGCGTTTTTATCTACTGATGAATTGGGAGAAATCATAAAAAATTATAATGCTAATATACTAATTGGGTGCAATGCTAATATATTAATTGGGATTAACAGGAGCACCAATAGCAGACGGAGCACTCTTCACTTTGATTATCTGCGCCATCATTTCTGCTTCCATCACAATTTTATCGTTCACGTAAGCAGTTCCTTTCATATAGCAAATTCCCCTGCGGATGGGTTCGAGCAAATGCAAAACAAAAATAACTGTATCGCCAGGAAGTACTCTGTTTTTAAAACGTGCCTGGTCAATTCTTAAAAAGTATGTGAGATAATTCTCCGGGTCTGGAACCGTCTTCAAAACAAGAACTCCTCCTGTCTGCGCCATTGCTTCCACGAGAAGAACTCCCGGCATTACGGGATTTCCGGGAAAATGCCCGCGGAAAAAATCTTCGTTCATGGAAACATTTTTCACGCCCACTACATGAGTCGGACTGAGTTCAAGAATTTTATCAATGAGAAGAAACGGGTCGCGGTGCGGAAGAATTTTCATTATCTCATTAATGTCGAACAAAACTTTGTTGACATCGTACTTTGGTATTTCAACATTTTTCTTTGAAACAACCGGAGCGGATGCTGTCTTTGCAGAAACATCTTTTTCCTTCTTGATGTATTCTTTAAATTTTTTCGCGAAAGAAACATTCCCTGCATGTCCCGGGCGGGCAGCAAGAATATGCGCTTTCACAGGCATTCCAATGAGCGCAAGGTCTCCGACAATGTCAAGCAGTTTGTGGCGCGCTGGCTCATTATAATAATGAAGCGTGGTATTGTTCAGCACTCCCCTGCCCTTCACTTCCACATTCGGTTTGTTGAACACTTTGCGAAGATGTGCAAGGTCTTCATCAGGAACGGGTTTATCTACAAGCACAATCGCGTTATCCAAATCTCCACCCTTAATTAAATTATGCTGAAGAAGTGTTTCAAGTTCGTGCAGGAAAACAAATGTCCTGCAATTTGCAATTTCAGTTTTGAATTCGCTGACTTTATAAATATGCGCGTGCTGCGTGCCGAGAACTTCTGAATTATAATCCACCATCACCGTCAAACGGAATTCCTCCTGCGGAACGGCAAGCATCTCCACGTGCTTCACATTATCCTCATAAGTTAGAATAGATTTTAGTTCGAAGTAAACACGCTCAGCATTTTGCTCCACCACTCCTGCTTTTTCCAATGCTTCAACAAATGGCATTGAACTTCCGTTCATTATGGGCATTTCAGGTCCGGTGACTTCGATAAGGCAATTATCTATTTCCATTCCCACGAGAGCGGCAAGAACATGCTCTGTTGTGTGAACGCGCGCACCGTTTTGCTCAAGGGTTGTTCCGTGATCGGTAGAAATAACATAATCAGCATCCGCTTCAATGATGGGTTTATTCGGCATATCCACCCGCTGAAATTTATACCAGTGATTTTCAGGAGCAGGTTTGAACGTGAGGGAAACTTTTTCGCCTGTATGCAATCCCACGCCAGAAACTGTGACGGGATTCTTTATCGTTCGTTGCTTTGCCATAAAATATTATTTCTCCGCAGAAAGTTTCAACTCCTGCAAAATTTTCTCTAATGATTTTATTCTATCGTTCAAATCCGGAAAGTTTTTGAAGAGCACATATGAACGCTTGTATTCTCCTATGGAAAATGCCGGAGAACCTTGAACAGTTGTGTTTTCTTCCTTTATAGTATTTCCGATTCCGGACTGAGCGGCAATCTTAGTTCCATCAGCAATTGTGATGTGCCCAACAATTCCAACCTGCCCGCCAATGATACAATTCTTGCCGATTTTTGTTGAACCCGAAACTCCTGTCTGCGCAACGATGATTGTGTTCTCTCCAATCTCCGCGTTGTGACCGATTTGAATGAGGTTATCGAGTTTCGCACCCTTGCGGATAATGGTGGAACCAAGCGTTGCCTTATCAATTGTTGTGTTAGAACCAATTTCAACATTGTCCTCAATTACCACATTTCCGAGATGCTGCATTTTGAAATTGCTGTCATTGTTAGGGGCGAAACCAAAACCATCGCTTCCGATTACTACACCTGAATGGAATGTGCAGTTCTTCCCGATAATACTGTCTGAATATATTTTCACGCCCGAATAAGCAGTGGTATTATCGCCAATCACAGCATTATCCCCGACAAAAACATTCGGAAAAAGTTTTACATTATTGCCGAGTTTCACATTTTCTCCTACATAAGCGAACGCTCCCACATACACATCTTTGCCCAGCGAAGCCGATTTAGAAACGAAAGATGGTTGTTCAATTCCGGTTTTATTGTTCTTTGATTTCTGGTACATCTCAAGTAACTTGCCAAACGCAACGCGGGAATCTTCCACACGAATAAGCGTGCAGGTTTTTTTGAGTGGTTGTTCAGAAGTAAAATCTTTGCCGACAATCACCACCGAAGCATCGGTAGTATATAAATAAGAGTTGTAGGCAGGGTTGCTGAGAAACGAAAGCGAACCGGATTTGCCTTCTTCAATTTTAGAAAGCGTGCTCACTACAGCATCAGGATTTCCTTCCACTGTTCCACCTAAAAGAGACGCAATCTGGCTGGCTTTAAATTCCATTTCTAAGAGTTGGACAAATTTAGAGAAATTAAATTGCTATGAGCAAGAATAAAGAAGGGAATTATTAAGAAGAAAATAGACTATGATTTTCCTAAATGAATACTATTAGATACAAAATAATTTTTGTCCGCTTCATCGATCTCAAAATATGCATCTTTTTCATGAGTAATCGAAACAAAAATTGGCCTATCATTTTTATAAAAAGTCAAATCTTCAGGGAAATTTGGCTCAAGCCATTCAAATAAATTTTCATTTGAATTACATAAGATAGATGATGTTTCTTTATTGAATGCATATCTACAGATGTCAGCATAATTATCAGGAAAATAATTGTTAACTAATAATTCAGTGCCAGGCCATTTTGATACAGTTTTCCTTTCTATTAAATAATTTGAGAGCATACTAAGTAAAATTTGATTCGGTAAAGAAATTTTGTCTCTTTCTCTAAAAACAAAAGAAAAACTGTCCGCATAATTTAATAAAGCAGAAGTAATTTTTTTAACTGAGGAAATATTTGAATTAATAATTGGCATTTATGCAAATAATCAAATCTCCTTCGGAAAACACAAAAAATATTTCTTCACAGTTTTAAGTCCCGCAAGATATGCTTGGTCAGAGGCTTGAGCGATGTCAGCAATTTTTCCGTCTTTAGAAAGAATGTTTATGCGGATTTTATCAGGGCGGTAAGCATCATTGGTAACGGGAAGAGAGAAAACAAAATAATCTGATTGAGCATTTGTCAGTTTATATTTCTTTTGCACTTTCTTTTTCAAATCATCTACTGTTTTATCATCAAACGAATCATTCTGCACAATTACTTTATAAAGTTTGCGGTTCACCAACATTTCGCAGAGCGTGGAAAGAATAACATCATCGCTCTTCATCCATGCTTTTATGCAGGCAAAAATGTCTGAATCATCCAGCAAGGCAAAGTCTTCGAGGTGCGAGAGTATATTTTTCTTACCGATTGTTTTATACATAAAAGTTTCCAACGAAGGAGTGCAGAAGAGTTTTTTCTTTTTTCCGCTCAACTCCTTTGCACGCTGAAGGATTTTCACTAAAAGAAACTCCGCACTCAGTACTGTCTTATGAAGATAAACTTGCCAATACATCAATCGTCTTGCGATGATGAACTTCTCCACCGAATACATTCCCTTTGCGTCCACCACCAGTTCATCGTTCACCACGTTCAGCATTTTGATAATTCGGTCAGAACTGATGACACCTTCCGAAACCCCTGTGAAAAAACTGTCGCGGTTGAGATAGTCTAACCTATCCATGTCCAACTGTCCTGACACAAGTTGATGTAGGAATTTCTTTTTATATGTTCCGTTGAAGATTTTTCTTGCGAGAGAAAGTTGTCCTTTATATTCTTTGTCCAGTTTTTCTAAAAAGAGTTCTGAAATATCTTCGTGAGAAATATCATCCACAATGCTGTGCTCAAGCGCGTGAGAAAATGGACCGTGACCAATGTCGTGCAACAAAACGGCAAGCAAAACTCCCTGCTCCTCTTCTTTCGTGATAGTCACTTCTTTCGAGCGCAATGTTTCCACCGCTTTCATCGTGAGATGCATTGCCCCCATCGCGTGTTGAAAACGGGTATGAAGCGCTCCGGGATAAACTAAACTCGTTAATCCCAACTGACGAATCCTCTGCAAGCGCAAAAAGTAAGGATGATTAATGATTTGCAGAATCAACGAATCAGGCACGGTGATAAAACCGTAAATCGGGTCGTTGAATATGATTTGCTTTTTAGCCACAGCGCAAAGATAGAAATGAACAGCGACCGTCAGTTCGAGTAGTTCTGTGCTCTGGCAGAACGTATCGAGAACGGATTGCACACACATCTCGATACGTCCCGAAGCGGAACTACTCGATGTGACACTTCTTCCAATATTCCGCGCTCGCCCTCGTTCCGAAATTCATTATTACTAACTTTACACTATGAACAAAGTAAATATCCTTTGGGCTGATGACGAAATTGATTTGTTAAAGCCACACATTCTCTTCCTAAACGAAAAAGGATATCAAGTTAAGACAGCCAAAAGCGGTGACGAAGCCGTTGGAATGATAAAAGCAGAAGCGTTTGACATTGTTTTCCTTGACGAAAACATGCCCGGACTCAGTGGAATGGAAACACTCGCTAGAATAAAAAATCACCAGTCCGATTTGCCCGTGGTGATGATAACAAAGAGCGAAGCCGAACAAATAATGGAAGACGCCATCGGCTCAAAGATTTCCGATTACTTAATTAAGCCGGTGAACCCGAATCAGATTCTTCTCTCGCTGAAAAAAATATTGGAAGGCAAACATCTTGTCTCTGAAAAAACAACATTAAATTATCAGCAGGAATTCCGGCAGATAGGAATGTCGCTCAGCGATAATCTCACAGCAGAAACATGGAAAGACGTTTACAAAAAATTAGTTTACTGGGAACTTGAACTGGAGAAATCAGATGACGAAAGCATGTCAGATATGCTTGCCATGCAAAAGCAGGAAGCAAATTCAGCGTTCAGCAAATTCGTTGAACAGAATTATGTCAAATGGCTTCATCCTGCTCCTGCCACTGCCGCTGCCACTCCTCTCATGTCGCACACTGTTCTGAAAAATAAACTCAGTCCGCTTTTGGAGAGAAAAGAAAATGTATTTCTTGTAGTGATTGATAACCTGCGCTGGGACCAGTGGAAAATCATTCAGCCAAAAATTTCCGAACTCTTTAAAGTCGAAGACGAATCAATGTACTACAGCATTCTCCCTACTGTAACACAATTTGCGCGCAATGCGTTGTTCGCAGGGCTGATGCCGAGCGAAATAGAAAAACTTCGCCCGGATTTATGGCGCAACGAAGAAGATGAAGGAAGTAAAAATCAGTTTGAAGCTGAGTTCATGACCGCGCAACTGAAACGCTGGGGAAAAGATGTGAAACATTCTTACAATAAAATCACAAATCATGCTGATGGAAAAAAACTGGCAGACAGCATCAGCAACCTGATGCAAAATAAATTAAACGTAATCGTTTATAATTTTGTGGATATGCTTTCGCACGCGCGCACCGAAATGGAAGTGATACGCGAACTGGCGGATGATGAATCGGCTTATCGCTCGCTCACTGTTTCGTGGTTTGAACATTCACCGCTGCACGATATCATCAAGCACATTGCAGAAAAAAAAGGTTTGCTCGTCATCACTACCGATCACGGAAGCATTCGCGTGGGCGAACCCACAAAAGTGGTGGGCGACAGAAACACTTCTACCAACCTGCGCTACAAGCAGGGAAAAAGTTTGAGCTACGAAAAACGCGATGTGCTGGAAGTGCGAAACCCCGATGATGTTTTTCTTCCCCGCATCAATGTAAGCACCACGTATATTTTCGCCAAGCAGGATAAGTTTTTTGCTTACCCCAACAACTTCAACCATTACGTGCAATACTACCGCAATACCATTCAGCACGGAGGAATTTCTCTCGAAGAAATGATCATTCCGTTTGTTACGCTGAGTGCGAAGTGACGTCATTGCGAGCGCAGCGAAGCAATCTCACAGAAAAAATTAAAAGTCTTTTAAAATTTGTTCAGTTGTAACAATTCTAGGTTAAAGAGGAAATATGAAATCGAAAAGTGGCAATTCAAGATGACATTGCCATAAAATTTCCTTAAAAAACCCTTCATTTTTGGCTTACCTTTGCCCTCACGAGCAATGAAAACCTTCTCCCCAATAAACCTATGAAACGCATCATTGACCACCGCAAATTATTCGGCATTACTAAGGATGCTGACCTTGCACAGTTAAAAACCATTTACCGCAACTTAATGAAAGAGTGGCACCCTGATAAATTTCATGAAGGTCACGAACTAAAATCAGAAGCAGAAATTAAAAGCAAAGAAATTATTGGCGCCTATCATTTTCTTGTAAGCATATCTCCCGAAACCAACAAACTGAATCTGGAAGCATATACCAACACCATTAACACTTCGGGCATTGATGATTTCATATATAAAGGACAAACGCTGAAAGTTACTTTTCACGATGGAAGCATTTACGAATACTTTGGTGTGCCTAAAAATGTTTACAACAAACTCCTCAACTCATCCACGCAGGCACGTTTTGCCCGAAGACACATTTTTGATTCTTACACTTACAGAAATGTAAGTAAACTTACTGAGCAGGAATAAAAGCGCACGTCATTGCGACCGCGAGAGAAGCGTGGCGGGAAGCAATCTCCCAGAAAGTTTTTGGTTTAACTTTGAAATGAAATATGAAAACTCTCTCTCTAAAAAACCTTTCCAAACTCCCTGAAGTCGTAAAACAAATTTTGTCTTTCGCCAAAGACAAAAAAATATTTTGTTTCTATGGTGAACTTGGCGCTGGTAAAACCACTCTCATCAAAGAACTCTGCAAACAACTTAGAGTAACGGATAAAGGGAGCAGTCCTACGTTTGCGCTGATAAATGAATATAAAATACCAAGCCCCCTCCCAACCTCCCCCATTAGGGGAGGAGAAAAAACTCAAGTCCTCCCCAATGGGGAGGATTTAGGTGGGGCTTCTGTTTTCCATTTTGACCTTTATCGTTTAAAAAATGAATCCGAAATCTACGACATCGGCTATGAAGATTATCTCTTCAGCGGAAATTATTGCTTCATCGAATGGCCTGAGAAAATGGAGCATCTTCTTCCGCCTGATTGCGTGAAAGTAAAAATAGATGTGAAGGAAAACGAAAGAACCATCAGCATTTCCTGAATTTTTTTGTATATTCGTTCATCATTTCCGATCAACTCTTTATGAAATCAAAACCAACCCATACCAAAAATATTCCCATCAGCGTTTTACTTCCGCAGGAAGAAATGCTGGAAATCGCCTATAGAAAAAGCAGTTTGTACATAGGAATTCCAAAAGAAATTTCTTTTCAGGAAAACCGCGTAGCGCTTGTTCCAGATGCAGTGGGAGTGCTGGTGAACAACGGACATAGAGTTGTAGTTGAAACTAACGCGGGCAAAGCATCTAACTTTTCTGATACCGATTACTCCGAAGCAGGCGCCCAAATTGCCCACACAGCCGATGAAGTTTACAAAGCCGAAATCATTTTGAAAGTGGCTCCGCCTTCGTTGAAAGAAATCGCGATGATGAAACCAAGACAGATTTTACTTTCCACGCTGCAGCTTTCCATACAATCCGACTCTTTTGTAAAAGCGCTGATGGATAAAAAAATTACCGCCATCGCTTACGGATGGATACAGGACAAAGAAGGAATTTTTCCTGTCATCCGCGCCATGGGAGAAATTGCAGGTGGCGCATCAATACTCATTGCCGCTGAGTATCTCAGTAATGTGAACAATGGACCAGGTTTAATTCTCGGAGGCATTTCCGGAATTTCTCCAACCGAAGTAGTGATTCTCGGAGCGGGAACGGTTGGAGAATTTGCCGCACGTGCCGCTATCGGTTTGGGTGCGTCAGTGAAAGTTTTTGATAACTCGCTTTATAAATTAAGGAGAATACAAAACGCACTCGGCACACGAATTTTTACTTCCGTCATCCAGCCAAAAGTTTTGCAAAAGCATTTGCGTACCGCAGATGTTGTGATTGGCGCCATCCGCGCGACTAAAGGAAGAACTCCTTGTGTGGTTAGCGAAGAAATGGTGAAAGAGATGAAGAACGGTTCTGTAATTATTGATGTGGCGATTGATGAAGGCGGATGTTTTGAAACATCGCAGGTAACAAATCATACACAGCCCGTTTTCCGCAAGCATGGAGTAATTCATTACTGCGTTCCCAACGTTGCATCGCGTGTGTCGCGCACTGCCTCTTATGCGTTCAGTACCATCTTCGGTCCGTTACTCCTGAACATAGCAGAGAACGGAAGCGTTGACCGCATGCTGAAAAACGATTCAGGTTTCCGCAAGGGAATTTATATCTACAACGGAATGCTCACGAATAAATATCTCGGGGATTTGTTTAAGATTCCATCCAAGGATATTAATCTGCTGCTCGCAGCATTTTAATAAATGACCAAAGGACAACGCATGCGATTATTTCTGGTTGGCTTTATCATAGGATGTGTTCTCGTATACTTCATGCTTTTCAGGGGAACTGACAGAACCTATTGGCTTCCGGGCAACAGAGTGAAAGAGCAAGTTGATAAATCAACATTCACTTTTTCTGAACACGCAAAATGCATAATGCAATGCAAACAAATTACAGAAGAAGAAGTAAGAGACATTCTGAAAAACGGAGAAGTGAATTTTTCTGAGAGCGATACGCGCGGAGTGCCCTGCCCTTCTTACGCCATTGAAGGAACTTCACACAATAAAAAACTGAGAGTACTTGTCACTGTATTTGAGCGCGACAGCACCGCAGAAATCACCACAACAATAAATATGGAAGCAGGAAAAGATACCTGTAAGTGCAAGTAATCAGATTTCGTATTTCAAGGGCACATCCATCTTCACAAACTGTTTGAGCCATTTTTCTGCTCCTGCAGGAGAAGTGAAAACTTTTGTAGGTCGCACAGGCTTCTTGAACATCAGGTAATAGTTAGCAAACAATCGCTCTGAAAGTGAACGGGTAACTATCGCAAATGCTATCCACTTTTCATTTTTGAAACGGGCGGCATAGGTCATTGCCTCATCGGTAACATCCAGCGTAAGACCTCCGTCAAGTATAGTGGCAAATTTTTTCCCGCCAGATAATTTTATTGCCGCATCAATCTGTTCTTTCACATCTTCCAGAATTATTTCATGGTCATGCTTCAACTTAACAAGTACAAGTTCTTCTGAAAAAAGAATTACCTCGCCAAGCCGTATAGATATTTGTTTCTGCTCCATTTGTCTGACATAGAAGATGCGCCAAAGATACATTGATTATTCAAAAGTTAAAATATGTTAAGGAATGATTTCGTTATGCATTTCCTAATACTTTTGATTCGTATGAAAAAGGCACTCCTCCCTCTTTTTCTTTTTTCTTTCCTGATTAATATTCATGCTCAGGATTCTACAAAAACTCTCAATGCGCTAAGAACTGCCTCCGCTCCTAAAATTGACGGTTTACTGGATGATGATGTTTGGAAGAACGCAGAAGTAGCATCTGATTTCATTCAAAGAGATCCCATCGAAGGAGCAAAGCCATCTCAGAAAACGGAAGTGAAAATTGTTTATGACGACTATGCTATATATGTTGGGGCAATGATGTATGATACTGCGCCCGACAGTATTTTACACGAACTCGGAAACAGAGATGATGATGAATTGAATGCTGATTTTTTTCTCTTTGTGATTGACCCTTATAATACAAGACAGGACGCATACTTTTTGGGAGTTTATGCATCGGGCGTGCAGACGGATTCTCGGGAGAGCGACTGGACTTACAATGCCGTTTGGCAAAGCGCGGTGAAGATTATTGACAAAGGATGGAGCGTTGAAATGAAAATACCCTATTCAGCCATCCGTTTTCCAAGCACTAAAGAACAGAAATGGGGATTGCAATTTACGCGTGACATCCCCAGAAACCGCGAGACCGAACATTGGTCACTTGAGCCAGCAGGAAAAGCAAACTTCATGAAATACTATGGAACGCTGGAAGGAATTTCTGACATCAAACCGCCTCTCCGTCTTTCGCTGACACCGTATGTTTCTGGCTATTATGAAACAGCACCAGCATATAATCCTGACGGAACTTACAATTACGCAAACTCCTTTTCCTACAATGCAGGCGCGGATATTAAATACGGTTTGGACGAACGCTTCACGCTTGATATGACTTTGCTTCCCGATTTCGGGCAAGTTCAAAGCGATAACAAGGTGAAAAATTTAAGTTACCAGGAAGTTGCATATGATGATTACCGCCCTTTCTTCAAAGAAGGAACAGACCTTTTTAATAAGGAAAGATTATTTTATTCAAGAAGGGTTGGAAAAACTCCAACTTTATTTTACAGCATGGAAGATTCTCTTCAGCAGGGGGAAACGATTGAAAAAAACCCAGCGCAGACAAAACTTCTGAACGCTACAAAAATTTCGGGAAGAGGAAATGGCGGAATGGGGTTCGGGCTTTTTAATGCGGTGACGGATAACACCTACGCAACAATAAAAGATTCTCTCGGCAACACACGGAAAATTCTTACTGAGCCATTTACAAACTATAACGCGTTTGTTTTTGACCAGCAATTAAAAAATTCATCCAATGTATATATCATCAATACGAATGTAATGCGTAATGGAAACGCTTACCGTGATGCGAACGTAACTGCATCCGGTTTTTCTTTGCAGAACAAAAGTAATACGTGGGAAGTTAACGCAGGAACAGCCCTCAGCCAATTATTTACAAAGAATGGTTCTCTTACCGATAATTTTACAGACCAGATGGGATATAAATATTTTGCTGTTCTTCGGAAAATAAGCGGAGCATGGCAGTACGGAATCGGGCAAGAAGCGCTCAGCAAAACATTTGACAGAAGCGATATGGGCTATCAGTCCATCGGAAATTTTTCTACTTCCACCGCGTACCTGAGATACAATCTTTTCAAGCCATGGAAATTCATCCAGCGCTCGTTCAACGGCATCTATCTGTCCTATTCCGAAAATTATACTACGGGCAGGCGCACAAACCTTTCCGCTAACCTGAATTCATTTTTATTATTTAAAAATTATTGGGCAGCATTTTTTGGCGGAGGGATTTCTCCTGTTTCTTCCTACGATTATAACGAGCCAAGGGTGGAAGGAAGATATTTCCGTTCATATGAATACTATTATGCTTATTGGGGCTTTGACAGCGATAACCGAAAAAAGATTGGGTTGAATGTAAATTTCAACACCAGCAATTGGCTAAAGAATAACATTCACAACTTTGAACAGGGCCAGGGCTATTCAATTGATATAAGCCCCCGCTTCCGCGCCAGCGATAAACTTTCTTTCTCTTGCGGATTTAATTATGGCTTAGACCCTTTCAACATAGGTGGATTTGATGGCAACACCGACTCGTTGGGCAACGTAATTTTTGGAGGCAAAAAATTAGACACTTATGAGAACACCCTCTCGGCAAAATATATTTTCAAAAATGATTTGTCATTTTCAATCAACGCCCGCCACTATTGGATTACCGGAGAATATATAAAATATTATACCCTGCTCGACAACGGCTTGCTTGCAGAAAATCCTACATACAGCGTTAACAATGATTTCAGTTATAATGCATTTACAATTGACGCTGTATTTTCCTGGCAATTCTCTCCCGGAAGTGTTTTTTCTGTGGTGTATAAAAATGCTATTGAAACAGGAGGCGATATTATTCCGAAATCTTTTGGTGATAATTTTTCCTCCACCATTGAGTCTCCGCAAACAAACAGTATCTCGCTCAAGGTATTGTACTATTTGGATTATCAACAACTGAAGAAAAGAAAGGCCTAATTCTTTCTTCTTTCTCTTTCTTTCAGAATTAAACTCAACTCACGACCTGTTTGTCCTTTCACCGAAGTATTTTCCTGCGCACGCCTGATGAGATAAGGAATTACATCTCGCACGGGCCCGTAAGGAACATATTTTGAAACATTATATCCTTCCGAAGCAAGATTGTAAGAGATATGGTCGCTCATTCCAAGCAGTTGCGAGAAAAAAATATGAGGATGATTTGCAGGAATATTTTGTTCTTGCATCAGGTTTACAAGGAGCATAGAACTTTTCTCGTTGTGCGTACCAGCGCAAAACGCAATACGGTCAAGATGCGCCATGCAAAAACGCATTGCACCATCGTAAATTGAATCAGTGGCTTCTTTTGTACTGTTGATAGGAGAAGGATAATTTAATTTTTCCGCACGCGCACGTTCCTTTTCCATGTATGCACCTCGAACTAATTTAGCACCGAGAAAATAATTTTCTCTTTGCGCTCGCAGAAAACAATCTATCAGGTATTCCAATCTATCTTTTCGATACATCTGGAAAGTATTAAACACAATTGCTTTCTCTTTGTTGTAAAGCGCCATCATCTCATTTACAATTCCATCCACCGCATGCTGAATCCATGATTCCTCCGCGTCAACAAATACCGGAATGCACGATTCGTGTGATGCTTTGCAAATCCTGTTGAAACGCTCATAAACTCTGTCAAGTTCTTTTTTCTCAACTTCTGTCAGCACAATTCCACCTGCGCTTACTTTTTGAAGCAAAGTCAACCGCGCAACTCCTGTAGGTTTGAAAACTGAAATGCCAATGTTTTTGTTCCTTGTTCCTTCCTTTATAGTAGAAATAATTTCTTCTGTGCAATTATCAAAATCTTGTTCGCTATGATTACCTTCAACCGAATAATCAAGAATGGATTTTATGTGAAACCTTCCGAGTTGCTCAATCGTTTTTTTTGATTCTTCCACCGTTTCTCCCCCACAAAACTGATGAAAGATGGTTGGCTTGATAATCCATTTGATAGGAAAATGGATAGCGAGTGCAATATTGGTAAGCCACTTGCCTATGCTCACAAATGTCGGGCTGCTCACTAACTTAAAAAGCCAGTACGAACGCCAAAGATCGCGGTCGCTTTGCGAAGAAAAAGCAATTTGGGTGTTATCGAAGAATACTGGCATAAATGAAAGTTAATAGTTAATCGAGGAAAGCAATTCTCGCTGTTACGATTAACAATTAACAACTACCGTCCGCAAATGTATTAAGTGCTATGAAATAGGATTTGCGCAACTAAAATATATTTCTACCTTTGCCAAATCAATTAAGAAATGAAGTTCAACAACACATATTTTTGGTTTTATCCTGCAATCTCAAAGGGGGGATAAAGTCATTTTATCTAGGCATAACAAGCCCCTCCCGAGAAATCGCGAGGGGTTTTTTGTTTTACAAGGTTTTGTGCAAATGAAAAAACATAAAGAATGATTATCAAAAGTTCGAAAAGATTAAATGAAGTGCAGGAGTATTACTTCTCGCAGAAACTTGCCCAGATAAGGCAAATGGAAGCAAGCGGAAAGAAAATTATCAATCTCGGAATTGGCAATCCGGATATGATGCCGTCTGAAAATACTATTAATGAACTGATTCGCTCTGTGCAAAATTCTAAAAGCCACGGCTATCAATCGTATAGGGGGATTCCTGAATTAAGAAAAGCGATTGCAAAATTTTATAATGAAACTTATGGTGTTGAACTCAACAGCGAAACAGAAATTCTTCCTTTACTCGGTTCGAAAGAAGGAATTACGCACATCTCCCTCGCCTTTCTTGATGCAGGTGATAGCGTTCTTGTGCCCGATCCCGGGTATCCTACTTATTCTTCCGTTTCAAAAATGTGTGAAGCAAAAATTATTTTTTACAATCTAAAAGAAAAAAACGGATGGCTTCCAGATATAAAAGAATTAGAGAAGATGAATTTGAAAAAAGTGAAGATGATGTGGCTGAACTATCCAAACATGCCAACAGGAACTGAGATAACTGATGAGTGTTTTGAAAAACTTATTGCCTTCGCGAAGAAGTATAAAATTCTTCTTTGTCATGACAATCCGTATTCAATGGTGCTCAATAACGGTAAACCAAAAAGTATTTTGAATTACAAAGGAGCAAAAGATGTGGCTATTGAATTAAATTCGCTGAGCAAATCATTTAACATGGCGGGTTGGCGCGTGGGATGGATTGCCGGAAATAAAGAATATATAGACACGATTCTGAAAGTAAAAAGCAATGTGGACTCAGGAATGTTTTTACCTATACAAAAAGCCTCTGTTGTAGCGCTGAATAATCTTCCTTCGTGGCACAACATACGAAATGAAGAATACAAGCGAAGAAGAGAAAAAGTCTGGGAACTGCTAAATGTTATCGGCTGTGATTATACAATTGACCAGGTTGGATTGTTTGTATGGGCCAAAATCAAACAATCAAACATCAGTTCAGAAGATTTTGTAGAAAAGATTTTGCAGAAGGCAAACGTTTTCATCACGCCAGGATTTATTTTCGGAAAAAATGGAGAAAAATATGTACGTGTATCATTATGCAGTGAGGTAAAAACCATTGAGGAAGCAATCAAAAGGCTTAGAGGTTTGACGTTAGAAGTTAGACCTTCAAACAACATCAAACATCTAATCTCTAACGAAAAAACGGCTCTATGAAAATAACAGCAATTGGTCTCGGTCTCATAGGAGGTTCCATGGCGTTAGATTTGAAAGCGAGAGGATTTTGTTCACGCGTAATTGGCGTTGACAATAATCCTGAGCATTGCAAGAAAGCACTTGAATTAGGAATTGTTCACGAAATAAAATCGCTGGATGAAGCATTAAACTCAGATGTAGTAATCATTTCTATTCCCGTTACAGAAACCGCAAAACTTCTTCCACACATTCTAGATAACATCGGAGAAAATACAGTAGTGATGGATGTCGGCTCTACAAAACAGCAGATTTGTAAAGCGATAAAAACACATCCGAAGAGAAAACAATTTGTGGGAACACATCCAATTGCAGGAACAGAAAACTCAGGTCCTTCAGCGGCAGTACATAATTTATTCGACAATAAAATCTGTATTCTCTGCGTGGATGACAGCGCACTTTGGGTCGTGGAACGAGTTTCTGAACTATATGAAACACTTAATATGAAAATGCTTTTCATGAAAGCGGATGAACACGACATGCACGTAGCATATGTATCACACATCTCACATATTTCTTCCTTCGCACTGGCGACAACTGTTCTGGAAATGGAAAAGAACGCATCGACAATTTTCGATTTGGCTGGTTCCGGGTTTGCCTCAACTGTCCGCCTCGCGAAAAGTTCGCCAGACATGTGGGCACCTATCTTTGAACAGAATTCAAAATATGTTTCAAAAGCGCTTGGCACATACATCAAACATCTTGAACGGTTCAAAAAAAATATTGATAAAAAAAATTCGAAAGGCACTCACGAAGCAATGACCAAAGCAAACGCAATCAGAAAAATTCTAAAATAGAAATTGTAATTTTACCTCTATGGAAGCAACTACAAAAATCAGAAACGTCCTTGGGCTTACGCTCTCAAGTCCCCTCATTATTGCGGGACCTTGCAGTGCAGAAACTGAAGAACAAGTGCTCAGCACTGCGAAACAAATTGCATCACTGAAACGAGTGAGTATTTTCCGTGCGGGAATATGGAAACCGAGAACTCGTCCAGGGCAATTCGAAGGAATCGGAAGCATCGGTTTAGAGTGGCTGAAAAAAGTAAAAGCCGAAACAGGTTTGCCCACTGCCGTTGAAGTAGCGAATGTGAAACACGTGTACGAAGCGCTGAGAATGGGAATTGATTTTCTATGGATTGGCGCGCGCACAACTGTAAATCCGTTCAGCGTACAGGAAATTGCGGACGCTCTCAAAGGAGTTAACGTGCCTGTACTTATCAAAAATCCTGTGAACGCAGATTTAGATTTATGGATAGGTGCTATTGAGCGGATACAAAAAGCAGGCATCACAAAAATCGGAGCGATACATAGGGGTTTTTCTTCTGCGGATAAATCTCAATACAGAAACAAACCGATGTGGGAACTTCCGATTGAACTCAAACGAAGAATGCCAGATATCCCCATGATTTGTGATCCAAGCCATATCTGCGGGAACAGAGAATTACTTTTCAATGTTTCGCAAACTGCAATTGATTTGGATTACGAAGGATTGATGATTGAAACACATTGCAATCCTGCTTCTGCGCTCAGCGATGCAAAACAACAGGTGACTCCTGCTGACCTTGATAAAATTCTAGAGAAGATTGTCGTGCGTCTTTCTTCTGTTGAAGACAGAAAATTTCTCAGCACGCTGGAAGATTGCCGAGACAGGATTGACGAACTTGACAACAACCTCATTAACCTTCTCGCGAGCAGGATGGAAATCGCGCGCTCAATCGGTGAATACAAAAAGCAAAATGGAGTTACTATCTTGCAAAATACCCGCTGGAACGAAATCGTGGAGAACAGAACCAAACAGGGAATGGAAAAACAACTCACCGCGGATTTTGTGATGAAGATTTTTGAAAGCATACACCAGGAATCAATCCATCATCAGAAAACTGTGATGGAAAACGGAATTGCAGTGACAAAAGAAAAGTAATTTTGTATCGTGAATACTATCAAAACAGACAAATACAATATATACATCGGGAGCGATTCTCTTGCTGAACTAAATAGTTTTCTTTCTTATAAAAAGTATTCTTATGTATTTATTGTTGTTGATGAGAATACAAGGAAACATTGCCTGAAAAAATTGTCACTTGACAAGCACCCCTCGCTTATATCCATCAAAAGCGGAGAGAAAAACAAAAACATCCGCACTTGCGAAAAAATATGGAAGGAACTCTCAAAACAGAACGCTGACAGAAAATCTTTATTGATAAACCTCGGAGGTGGAGTTATTTCGGACATAGGCGGATTCTGCGCTTCAACCTACAAACGCGGAATTGATTTCATTAACATCCCCACTACTCTGCTCTCTCAAGTGGACGCATCTGTTGGCGGAAAAACAGGAATAGATTTTCTCGGATATAAAAATCAAATCAGCACGTTTGCTTTTCCAAAAGCGGTTTTTATTAACCCGGATTTTCTGCAAACACTGAGCAAACGAGAATTGATTTCAGGATTTGCTGAAGTGATAAAGCACGGATTGATTGCGGATAAAAATTACTGGAAGAAAATTAAAGACGCTTCGACTCCGCTCAGCGTGACAGCCGAAATTATCTCCCATTCCATCGAAATCAAAAACAAAATGGTTTCTGCCGACCCTTATGAAAATGGATTGAGAAAGGTTTTAAATTTTGGTCACACAATTGGACACGCTGTTGAATCCGCTTCGATGAAAACAAAGAAACCGCTGCTTCACGGAGAAGCCATCGCCATCGGAATGATTTGCGAAGCGTATCTCTCACGAAAAATTCTTGGACTGAAAAGCGAAGAACTGAATGAAATCACTTCTTTCATTATTTCTGTTTTCAATCCTAAACAGATAAAACTTCCTATAAAAAATCTTATCGGATTAATGAAGCAGGATAAAAAGAACAAAGATTCAGAAATCAATTTCACTCTACTCTCTTCCATCGGCAAGGCAGAAATAAATAATTCCTGCTCGGAAGAACTGATTGAAGAGTCCATCAGATTTTACAATTCGCTCTGTGAATAGATTAAACACTTCCTATTTCCCCGAATAAAAATAGTTTGTAGTTTCGCATTGAATTTATTACAACGGTTGTGACTTATAAAATTTCCAAGCCAAATAAACGCCTCGAAGGAACTGTTTACCTCACCGCGTCTAAAAGCGAAAGCAACCGCGTTCTGCTCGTTCAGGCATTAAGCACACAGCACTTCCGCACCACCAATCTTGCCGATTCTCTCGACACGCAAATCCTTGCCGAGATATTAAAAAACGAAACCGCAGGCGATCATGGAAAAACCCTGAAGAAACTTGATGTAGAAGTAAATTATTATACAGGACCTGGCGGAACTACGATTCGTTTCCTCACAGCATTTTTTGCTTCCCGCGAGGGAACGAGAATACTTTCCGGTTCCGACAGAATGAACGAGCGACCGATAAAAACATTAGTGGACTCGCTCGTAAAACTTGGCGCAAAAATAACTTATCTCGGAACGAAAGGATGTCCTCCGATAAAAATTGAAGGTGTGAAAATGAAAGGTGGAGACATTGAAATGGAT
>Ga0247727_10007546_pt1 | contig 20660 bp, 21 predicted proteins | sample WisWelCaveWW1625_FD_202498 | JGI IMG/M metagenome (GOLD analysis project Ga0247727, IMG submission 202498) | Biofilm microbial communities from Wishing Well Cave, Virginia, United States - WW16-25 | ecosystem: Environmental > Aquatic > Deep subsurface > Groundwater > Cave microbial mat | place... | reverse complement strand
GGTGAGGCGCATGCCGCATTCGCTACAAAATTTAGCGGTGTCGGGGTTGTTGCGTCGGCAGTTTGGGCAGAGCATAAGCAGCCTTTAGTCAGCGAGTCTCTTTTCTTTGTCCGCCTTCACCCGTTCCGCGATTTTCCTGAAGACGGTCGTGAGTCCAACCAGCGGATTGAGAATGGTGTTTACGGTGACTTCCCACGCATCGGGCAACACTTCGACCAAAAATTCCATCGAACGCCGCACCCGGCCCTCGTCGGCCTGGTCGGCCTTCTGGGCTTCGGTCTCCAGTTTCTTTACCGCGTCTTGGGCGTCTTCTTTGGTCGGGCCAGCGGGCAGGCCGTTGACCCTTTGGGTAAGCGTCGCAAATATCCGCGCCATGTCTGCCGCGGATAAGTTGCTGGTTTGGTTGACGGTCACTTGCGCCCCATGCCCAATGGCAACGCCCGTGCTACCGGTGATATTCCCCACCGTGATGTTGCCGACGTTCACCGGGCCGCTAAAGTTGCCGGACCACACTGGCCCGGTCACGTTGCCGGTGATGTTGGTCTGAGGGCCGTTAATGACTTGTGGTAACGGCTCAGTGGCCTCCGGCCACAAGCGCCCACTCTCCGAGCGCAAGAACAAGGCCGGCATCCAGGCATCTGTGGCTTTACGCGTTGCGCTCCGCGCTACCGCGCACGCCCGGTCAATCTGCCCTGACCGGCGCAGTTCGCGGAAGAACTCCGCCATAAACGTCGCGCTCGTCCCCATACTGAAATCGCCCTGCATGGCCAGCACCGCCGGGATGCCCTTGGCCGACAAATGTGGGCCGAGTGAGAGCAGGGCGTGGGTTTCGTCCGCGTGCGCGCTTTGGCACGCCAGCAGTACGATGAGGCGCGGCCAATTTGCGATCTCATCCAACTGGGCCAACAACTCCGCGCCCCTCACCCGCGCCACATTCCCGGCCTCATCTTCCAGCCACAGCGCCGATTCGGACTCGTCTTTATTGAATTTGCCATGCGCGAGGAGATAGACCACATCGTAACCTTCGCGCAAATGACGGGTGATTGCCGGCAGTGTCGCGCGTTCCCCCGTGACGCCATCTAACACGGTGAGGGCAGCGCCATCGCCCCAGGATTTCAACACGCGCTCGCGTTCGGCGCGCACATCCACCGGGGCCAGGCCGCTGTCGGTGGGGTTGGCAATCGCCACCAGCGCCCGCAGATCGGCGCGTGGGCGTAAAGGGCTCGCGCGCGTCTCATCGCTAAACAAGTAACGCGAGAACCACACTTGGTCGCCGGTGGTCAGCGGGTCGCCATCGGGCGCGCGCAGAGTCTCCCAATGCAGGCGATGCAGTTCATGAGCTTCAGGGCGCAGGGACGGCGGTAGCGCGACACTCGCTGAAAAACACTTCGGCGGCGTGCTCGGCCAACAATTGGCGGCCCAGTGTCCGGCCATATTGCGCCGCGTCCAGTTCCCATGCGTCTAATTCAATGGGGTTGAGTAACGTGGGAAATTCTGCTTCGCGCGGCACATCCTGATCGGGCGCGCGAAACTTCATCCGCAAGCGATAGCCGCCGGCAGCTCGGTCAAGCGATAAATCGAGGAGCGCCCAAGTCTGCATATGCGATGCCTTCTTCCCAGACCTCCGTCTTCTATATTCAATGTCGCAGGCGAGGTGATGGGTTGGGTTGGATTATAGCCCTGGCCCGATGAGGCGCAAGCGGGCGTAAATGAAGCGTCTGAATTGGCGGACGCTGATGCTATTATCACGTTACCAATCGGAGCGCACCGCGCAAACATACAATGGCGTGACCACCTCGTACCTGAACTCGGGCGGGAGTGTGTTGCAGGAATGGGTCACGGGCCAGCCGCGCACCAACTTCATGTATACGCCAGGCGCGGGCGGCCCCATCTTCCGCGCCAACAGCGCCGGGCTGGGCGAGTGGTATCACTACGACGCGGCCGGCTCGGTGCGGGCGGTGAGCGATGCCAGCCGTCTGGCGCAGAACACCTACGCCAGCGGTTCCCCCAAAAGGGCTTCCGGCGCTGTTTCAGTTCGCTACCAGGTGAGTGGTCCGCGTTTGCGCGTAAAGCGCCTCTACGTCACGTTGGCGAATTTTCCCGCCACCCACGGCCAGGGCATTGGCGGCGCCGGTCGCTACGGCCCATTGCAAGGCTTCGGGCGTTGGCAAATTTCTGGCTAACGCCGTTACCAATCCGCCCAGGAAAGAGTCGCCACTGCCCACGGCGCTCACGACCTTGATGGCGGGGGGTCTGGCCTGCCACAGGCCCTCCGCCGACATCATCACCGCACCCAGCTTGCCGAGCGTGATGACCACTCGATTTACGCCACGCCGATACAACGCCATCACCGCTATGGACGCCGCCTCCACGGTCTCAACCGTTTGTCCCAGAGTAGCGCCAATCTCCGCGCCATTCACTTTTACGTTGACTCACCGCGCCGACGCGACCCCACCCAGGGCCGTGGGGCAAGCGAGCGCACAGGTCGTGTCGCATGTCTCCGCGCGGCCTTTGCGTCTGTGCGGTTCAATAGCGAGCATACCAACTCGAGTCGACCGCCGCGGGCGCGTAACATTCCATCTACGGCTTGGCCAATGCGTTGCATAAGGCGGTCAGGCGCGTGAGGCGCGGCAACGCGGTCTCGCGCAAGAATTGCGCGCGGCCCGTCAACCTCACGGCTTCCTGCCAGACGGCCCGGCCCACGGCCACGCGCACTTGCCGCAGATAGGTTTCAAAATCAACCGCCGCCGATAATACAATCCACGGAGCGGGGCAGGCCGAAGACAGTTCGGTGCAGGCGTTCACCCATTCGCTTTCATCCGTCGCATCGGCCGGGAATTCGGCTTTGAAGAGGTCTACGCCGGGGAGGATGAGGCGGCGCGCAGTTTCAACCACCACGCGGCGTCGTTCATCCGGCGAAGGTTTTTTATCAGCAGGATTGAGGGAGTAGGAGAGGGGTTCGAGCATCAGCGCGAGGTCGTGTTCGGCGCAGTCGGCGGCCACGCGTTTGACAAAGGACTCGATTTCAGTGGCGGTGGGCGAGCCGGGGTGATAGTAGACGAGCAATTTCACGGCGCTCGCTCCCATTCGTTTCGCCTTCGCTACACTCCAGCCATCGAGCATATGGCTGTGACGGGCAGTGGGGTCGCCCATATAGCCCGTGGCTTCAACGGCGACGACAAGGCCGAGCCTACCGGGGAGGGCGTTAGCGGCGATGGCCTGCGCCGCGCCGTATTCGGGGTCAAGCAATACGGCCGTGGCGGCGGAGGCCAGCGCCTTTGTCACGTCCAGCTTGAAACGGGTAAGGTCGTCGTCGCTCACGTTTTGGGGCGTTTGCGGGTTGAGGGCGTGGCGCAGGTTTTGCCGATGGTCGAGGGCGAGAACCGTGAACGCGCCGCGCAGGGAAGCGCACTGTTGCAGGCCGCGCCGTTTGCCGATGGAAAGAAGGTTGGTCATGACGCACCATCCGGTAGATTTTTTTCTGATGTACGGGCCACAACCACCACATGGCCGGGTTGAAAAAGTTCCATGAAGCCTTGCACCGCGGCCTGTTGGGTTTCATCGCCAACATCCGGGGTCAAGAAGACTCGCTCATCATAGTCGCCCATATCCTGCACCACCCATTCATAGCGATAGTAGGCCAGAGCCAGTGGGTCAATTGGCGAGACGAGGTTTTTCGAGCACAGCGTGTGTCAGTGATAGTCTGGCAACATGTCACCATGCGCCGCAATCAGATCATCCACCAGCGCCCAGATTTGGTCGAGGCTGAGTTCGGCGGCGGTGTGCGGGTCGAGCATGGCGGCATGGTAGACGTGTTCGCGCTGGCCCGTCAGGGCGGCCTCGACGGCCAGCGATTGCACGTTGATGTTGGTCTGCATCATCGCGGCCAGGTGCGGAGGCAGTGAACCAATCCTGGTTGGCTGAATGCCATTTTTATCCACCAAACCGGGCACCTCCACGCAACAGCCTTGCGGCAGGTTGTCAATCAGCCCGCGATTGGGGACGTTACCATAGACGATGTGCGGCTGGCCGGTCTCGATGGAGTGAATGATGAGCGAGCCATATTCCTGACTGCGCTCGTGCGTCATCTCCAATTCCCCCCGTTCATAGGCCGCCTTTAACGATTCCCATTCGGTAATTTGCTCTTCACAGCGCACCGGATATTCATCCAGTGGAATCTCAAACTGCTCAATCAGGTCGGGCCGGTCGCGCTTGATGAACCACGGGGTGTATTCGCTAAAGTGTTCGCTGGACTCGGTGACGAAGTAGCCGGTGCGCTTCAACACTTCGTAGCGCACGTTATCGGTCAGGTCGCGGTAACGGCGGCCATGCGTGCCTCTCTCGCCCACTTCGCGGAGGCGCGGATACAAGTCTTCGCCATTCCGCTCAAAGCGCAAGTAAAAGGCCATGTGATTGATTCCGGCGCACAGGTAATTGATGTCTTCAATCGGCACGCCGATGTCTTCAGCGAGGCTTTCGGCTGTGCCTTGTACGCTGTGGCACAGACCAACGGTTTTGATTTGGCTGGCGCGCGGCGTGCTGGTCGCACGCGCGATAGCCCAGCAGTTCATGGCCATCGGATTGACGTATTGCAGGAAGGTCACCTTGGGACAGAGTTCCTCCATGTCGCGGCAAGTGTCGAGGAAAACCGGAATGGTGCGAAGGGCGCGCATGATGCCGCCGATGCCGAGCGTGTCGGCAATCGTTTGGCGCAGGCCGTACTTCTTGGGAATCTCAAAGTCAATGACGGTGCTGGGCTTGTAGCCGCCCACTTGAAACATGCTGATGGCATAGTCCGCGCCGTCGAGCGCGCGGCGGCGGTCGAGCGTCGCTTCAATGGTCGGCTTCGCGCCAAAGAAGTCGGCCACCTGGTGCGCCACCATCTCCGAAGTCTTTAGCCGCTCCGGGTCAATGTCCATCAGGCTGATGGTTGATTGGGCGAGTTCGGGAAAACTAAGGATGTCGCCCAGTAGGTTTTTGGCGAAGACGGTGCTGCCCGCGCCGATGAAGGTGATTTTGGACATGGGGTTTCCTTTCGCAACGACTTAGAACCTATCTCTAAACCCTTAGGGTCTGCTTCGCGAAGACCCTAAGGGTTTTGGTAGGCTTAGAGATAAGTTCTTACAGGTTCGAGCATGATGGTCTTTGCGCTATTCGTTCATGGAACGATGCTGAACTGCGCCGCGCTATTCTCCACCGCGCCCGGCGCGGTGGAGAATAGCGCGGATCTTAGCGGATAGAACATTGAAGCCCGTGTCATCATCCCACACATTCTCATTGGCAAACCTGACCGCGTAGAGCGGGTTGTCACGTAGAGTCTCGGCGGCGTCGGGCAACCACAGCCCGAGGCGATAGGTTCCCGTCGTGGCATTGGCCGGTACGCGCAGTTTTATGCTGAACGATGACTCGCCCGGCTCCCAGCGGCGCGGGTCACTGGGAAGAGTCACCACAAACCGTTCTGGGCCATCCAACAGGATGTTCACCGGGCGCGGATTAACCAGCGAAGCAAAGCCGGTGTTTTGCAAATGCGCGGTGTTGTCTTTTTCATGGCTCTCCTCCAAAGAATAGATTTGGGTTTTACATTGTCGTTCCAAGCGCAATGCGATTTACGCTAATGTCACGACCGCGTCCAGGTTGTTGGGGCGGTCGGGGTTGAGGCCGTTGTGGAGCGCGCGCGCGAACCCCAACAGTTGTCCGATGGGCATATACAACGCCCCGCGCATCGCCTCGGACACGCCCGAGTCAAAGGTCACGTCCGCCCGCTGCTCGTCCAGGGCCAACACCTGTGCGCCCAGCGCGCGCATATCGTCCAACACCGCCATCTCATACGGGCGATTCGATTCTGAAACCAGCCCCACCAGCAAGGTCGAGTCCGTCACCATGGACTTCGGCCCGTGCCGAAATTCCATGAAGTGAAACGGCTCACTATGACTCAGACTCATCTCTTTCATCTTCAGGCTGAGTTCGCAGGCGAGGCCGTAGCGCGAGCCAGAGCCAAGAAAATAGAAGCGGTCGAGCGACGCATCGGTGCCGAGGCGCGAAGCCACTGAAAGGTAATGGGTCAAAAGCAATTGACACGTTTCGGGGAGGCGGGCCAATTCGGAGAAGAGGGTCGCGTGGTTACCCCACGGCCGATGACGGTAATGGCGGGCGAATCGGCGAGGGCGTTGATGACGAGGAGCGAATTGGTGATGACGGTCAGATCGCGCCGCTCGCGCAAGTGAACGGCGACTTCGGCCACCGTCGTGCCACTGCCCAGAAACACGGTCTCGCCGTCGGCGATGAGTTGTGCGGCGGCGATACGCTGCTTCTGGCCGGCTTGCTCGGCGGCGCGTTGCAAGGCCGGGGACTCGGGCGGGGCCAGACGAGTGGCGAGCGCGCCGCCATGCACCCGCCGGATTTTGCCCTCCTCGGCCAGCGCGTCGAGGTCACGGCGGGCGGTGGCCGGGCTGATGTCGAATTGTTTGCAGAGTTGAGGAACCGTCACCCGTTGCCGTTGCTCAACAAAGTGCAGAAGCCGTGTTTGGCGCTCAAAGTTGGCAAGCGGTTGACCGCCGCCGCCGGCCGCGAAGCGTGGTGTTTAGTGTGCCTGGCGTTTAACGAGAAACCGGGTTGAGAAACCCGTTCCTGACCCCGCTAACTTAACCGTATAGGACTTACACAGTTGGGGCGCGAAGCGCGCCAGCCCGACGCTTCGCGCCTCGCGGTTGTGCACTCAAACTACGCTACTTTCTCTGCGCCGCCTTCCACTTTTGCCACTGTAGCCGCCAGGTGCCAACAATGCCGTAGGGGAAGACCAGCACGATGAGGATGAACATCACGCCCAGAATCAGCGCCCACCGCTCGCCGATCTTAATCTCTACGCCGCCGATGGTAAGCACCGTGTCGCGTAGTGTCTCTTCGATGAGATGGAGGCCGAACGCGCCAATGACCGGCCCCGCAAACGTGCCTTGCCCGCCGATGATGGTCATCAACAATGGATCGAACGTGTAAGACAGGCTGAGGACTTCCGGGCTGGCGCCTTTGAGGACGATGCCACGCAGCACGCCCGCGCCGGTGGCCAGCAGACCCGCCAGCACAATGGCGATGAGTTTGAAATGAAAGACGTTGTAGCCCAGCATCTGGGCACGCGATTCGTTGTCGCGCAGGGCGCTCAACACTTTGCCGGTCGGCGAATTCATCAGGCGGCGCACCAGGAAAAAGGCCAACACGAAAATGACCAGCGCGAGGTAATAGAAGAACAATCGGTTCTTGGTCGCGTTGAGCCAGTCGGGCACGGCGAAGGTGAAGCCGTCTTCAGCGCCGGTGATGTCCGTCAACAGGCGATTGCCTGCTAGTAGATAGAAGACCTGGGCAAAGGCCAGGGTGAACAGCGCAAAGTACAGCCCTTTGATACGCAGACCAATCACGCCCTTGACCAACGCGATGACGACGCCGATCAGCAGGGAGCCAATCACGGCCAGCCACCATGGCCAGGCCAGGTGGTGCATGAGCAGGCCGACCGAGTACGCGCCCATGCCGAAGAAGGCGGCATGGCCGAAGGACACCACACCGCTAAAGCCGAACATCAGGTTGTAACTGATGGCGAGGATCGCCAGCACAAACACATCAATAAAAACCGATTCCCAGAAGAAGGCTTTGCCGCGTATGCAGATGGAGGAATCGGTGCCCCAGGCAATCACAAAGGGGATGACGATGAGGACCAGCAGAGCCAGCATGTACCCACCATCCTGCTTGAGGGCATTGCCCATTGCGCCCAGCCGGGTTGCGCCTTGCGTCCACTGTGTCACAAGCAGGGCCGCGGCAAACAAGGTGGTTTCAACCATCAGAATGACGCCGGTGGGTGTCAGCCCCTTTTCACAGTACACCGACTCGGCGGCGCTGTGCCAGCGGGCCAGCCCGGTCAGGTTGGGGTCGGGCTGGCCGGTGAGGGCGGCCAGCACGTAAGGGATGAGGGCAAAGGTCGCCAGGGCGGCGAGGTTAATGATTCCGTTATAGCGGGGAGTAGAGGTCATCACTTATTCTCTCCCAAACAGGCCAGTGGGCCGGACGAGCAGAACCACAACCATGAAAATCAAAATGGAGATGCTGGCCAGGATGGGGGTATTGAAGTATTGAAGTGAAATCTGTTCGGTGGTGGCGCGGGTGAGGCCCACCAGCACGCTGGCGATGGCGGTGCCCTCATAACTGCTCATCCCACCGATGACGATGACGATGATGGCGGTTAAGAGAAAATCGCCGCCCATGCTCGGATACGCTCCGAGAAACGGGGCCGCCGTCATTCCGCCCAGAGCGGCCACCGCCGTGCCAAGCGCAAACACCAGCGTAAAGATGCGGCGGATGTTGATGCCCAACGCCTGCACCATCTGGCTGTCCTGCACCCCGGCGCGAATGACGATGCCCAGCCGCGTGCGCTGGAGGAGCAGGGAGATGCTCACCATCAACACAAAGCCGACGACGATGATGAAGACGCGGTAGGTCTCGAACTGCCCGCCCAGAACCGAGAAGGTCGTGTCCAACGCGGCGGGCTTTTCAATTGGCACCAGCCCGGCCGGGCCATAGAGCGCGCGCACCACCTCGACGATGACCGTGCTCAGGCCGAAGGTGAGCACAATCTGAAAGACGGGCCGGGCATAGAGCGGCCGGAGCAAAATGGCCTCGGTCAGCGCGCCCAGCCCTCCGCCCACCAGGGTCGCGCCGATTAACGCGGCGATGAAGCGTATTTCAACCGGGGTGCCTTCTGGCAGCGCGCCATAGATCGCAAAGCCGCTGTACGCGCCCAGCATGAAAAACGAGCCTTGCGCCAGGTTCAGCACGTCGAGCAGGCCGAAGACGATGGACATCCCGGCGGCCACCAGAAAGAACAACAGGCCCTGATACAACCCGGACAGCAACACGACGGCCACCGTGCCGGGCTTGAAGAAGATGAAGTTGACGACGATCAGGCCCAGCACAAACAGGCCGGAAGTAATGAGCGCCTGACGGAAAAAGGAAGTGCGGAGTTGAGGGGCAGGGGAGGTGGCCATATTAGAGATTGGAGAAATGGATGAATGGAGAATTAGAGAATTGGAGAATTTAGGCGGCGCCCAGGTATTTGGTAATCAGTGCCTTGTCGTTGAGCAAGTCCTTCATCAGCCCGGCGTGAACGGAGCGGCCATCTTCGATAATCACGTAGCGGTCGGCCAACCGGCTGGCGACGATAAAGTTCTGCTCGACGAGCAACACGGCGTTCTGGTCGCTCAGTTTGCGAATCGCCGCCATCATCTGCTCGACGATGACGGGGGCCAGGCCCTCGCTTGGCTCGTCAATGAGCAACAACGTGTTGTCCGGCACCAGCGCGCGGGCGATGGCCAGCATTTGCTGCTGACCGCCGGAGAGTTGGCCGCCGGGCCAGTGATAGAGGCGCTGGAGGTCGGGAAAAACTTCAAAGATGAAATCGCGTTTGCCAGCCAGGTCGCCCTTCTTGCGCTCGGCCACCTTCAGGTTTTCCTCAATGGTGAGTTGCTTGAAGATGGCGCGATAGTCAGGCACATAGCCGATGCCCTGCTGGGCAATGGTGTAGGGTTTGCGCCCGTGAATGGCCTGCCCGTGAAACTGGATGGCCCCGCGCGTGGGTGGGTTGAGTCCCATGATACTCCGCAGGGTGGTGGTCTTGCCCGCGCCGTTGCGCCCCAGCAAGGCGGTGATGCTGTTGGGCGGGACTTCCACCGTCACGTCCTGCAAAATATGGAACTGGCCGATAAAGGTGTGGATGGCCTCGACGCTGAGAACGGCGCTCATACTTTGGCTCCCGTCATTTCACTCAGGTCGCCATATAGTTCGCCCAGATAGGCTTTCTGCACGGTAGGATTGGCGGCGATTTCGGCGGGTGCGCCCTCGGCCAGCAGTTGCCCCTGGTGCATGACGGAGATGCGATCCGAAAGTGACATGACGATGTTCATGTTGTGCTCGATCATCACCACCGTTTTATGGCCCGCTTTGCGAACACGATCCACCAGCGCCATGAATTCAGGCACGAGTTCACCCGCCAGGCCCGAGGTGGGTTCGTCCAGCAACAGAATCTCGGGGTCTTGCGCCAGCAGGATGGCGAGTTCGAATTTGCGTTTGTCTCCGGCAGGCAGGGTGTGGGCGATGGCATAAGCCTGCCGCGCGAGGCCGGTTTCTTCCAGGGCCGTCATGGCTTTTTCTTCGTACTGCTTGAAGCGGCTGGCCGGGGTGAACAACTTGAAGTTGTCGCGGCCAAGCGCCTGCGCGGCCAGCCGCACGTTTTCCAGCACCGTTAGATTAGGGAAGATGTTGGTGATTTGATAAGAGCGCCCCAGGCCCAGGTGCGCGATGCGGTGCGGGGGATAGGCGGTGATGTCCTCGCCCCTCAACAACACCTGGCCACGCGTGGGCTTAAGCACGCCGCTCAGTAAATTGAAGAGCGTGGTCTTGCCCGCGCCATTGGGGCCGATGATGGAGTGCAGATGTCCGGCCCGGATTTTTACATCCACATCTTTGACATCTTCATCAACTGGCGGCGGGGGCGCGCCGCCGTGAATTTTCAGATGCACGCCCTCCACGGCTTTCAACCCCCCAAAGTGCCGGGAGAGATCGCGGGCTTCAAGGATGATGGGCAAGTCTGGCATGAGGCGTACCTGACGCGGGATAAAAAAGGTCGGCACGCCCAAACGGGCGCGCCGACCTTGAAAGCCAACTACTTGCAGCGATTCTGCTCGGCAGGCACGGCGCAGGGTGGCGCGCTTTCCTCGCCGGAGACTTCCCTCACCAGTTCAAAGTATTTCTCAGCGGCGTCGTCCACGTTGGCCAGTTTGACGATGTACATGGACGCCAGCGCCTGATGGTCTTCGGCGCGGATGGTGTACGTGCCCTTTGGCCCCTCAAATGTAAGGCCTTCGAGCGCGGCAATCAAGGCCTCGGACGAGGTGTCGCCGTGTGTGGCCTCCAGCGCCGCGACGACGGCCTGCGCGGTGGCAAATCCGCACTCGCTGAACAGGTCGGGATTGCCGCCGAATTGCTCGTTGTAACCTTTGGTCAGTGCGTCATTGGCCTCCGTCTTGGGCAGGGAGTAATGATAGACGATCAAGCCCACCGAGCCGACCAGGTTCGGATCCAAGGCCTTCACCGTATCGTTCGAGGAGAAACCGGTGATGAGCGGAATCTCAGCCGTGACACCCTGGTCAACCAACTGCTGATACAGGATTTGACCGGAGGTGTTCGTGGCCCAGATGAGAATCAAGCCATCGGGTTGGGCCTCCTTGATTTGTTGAATGTAGGGCGTGAAGTCATTCGTGTCGCTGGGGGCGAAGATGGGCGCCTCCGACAGAAAGGTAGCGCCCTTCGCGCCAAACACCGCCTGGAAACCAGCGGCGGTGGCCTGACCAAAAGCATAGTCTTCCGCCAGAATCAGGTAATTGGTGCCGACGTTTTCCAGGGCCCAGGAGGATACGGTGAGGCCGTCCTGCGCGGCGTTGCGGCAGACGCGGAAGGTGTGGTCGTTGAAGTTCTTGCCGGTGACATCGGCTGAGGCGGCCGGCGCGGCGAAGTAGACCACGTCGTTCTCCAGCGCGATGTTCTGCACTTGCAAAGCCAGCGCCGAAGAGGTGTTGCCGATGAGGATTTCGACGCCCTCGGATTCAATCAGCTCACGGGCGGCGGCCGTGGCGGCGTCCACGTTGCTGGTGTCATCTTTGATGATTAACTCAATCGGGCGGTTGCCAGCGACCATCGTGCCGTCGGTGGCGTACTCAAAACCGAGTTGCAGACCGTTCCACATCTCGTTGCCGAAGAGTTGCAGACCGCCGCTCAAATCGGAGAGCACGCCGATTTTCAGTGGCTCGCCCAGCGGCTCATCGGTCGGGGCCTCCGTCGGCGGCACAGCGGTGGGGGCCGCGGTCGGGGCGTCGGTGGATGGGGCGGTTGTAGCAGGTGGTGCGGTGGGCGGGGGGGCTTGGGTGGTGGCGGCGGGGGTGGCGCAGGCGGCCAGCACGAGCGATGCGATCATGAGCAGGCTCAACCAGCCAAACGTGCGGGTACGAATGTTCATGTCTTTCTCCTCCAGGGATGCGGTATGAATTGGATGGTCCAGAGCCGGAATGGTTGTCGGCAAGGACAGCGTTGGTCGCTAGATTAACACAAGCCGGTTACAGGGCAGTTACACAAATATGGCCCACACCTGACACGCTTCGCGTCCGCGAAGCGAACCTGTCAGGTGTGGGCCTGGAAAGAATTTATCTGGGCACCTATATCACGCGCTGTTTAGATGCGCGGTCAGCGCCGCCATAAACTCCGCCGGTTTCTCGATGTGCGGGCTGTGTCCCGCATCGGCGACGACGACTTCGGTGTATGAGCCGCCATTGGCTTTGTATTTCTCCAGCACGGCGCGCGTCTGGCTCACCATCGGCTGGGGCGGATAGACCTCCGCGCCCGGCCAGCCCGGAACAAAGCCAAGTTGACCAAGCGTGCCAAAATCGAAGAAGGAGGTGTCCGACACAATTTGATCGGAGTCGCCCCGCACCCACAAGACGGGGATTTTCTTTTGTAGATGGGCCAGGCCGCTGGTGTTGAAGTATTTGGGCGAAACGGCATTGATTGGCCCCCATTGCCCCGGCGCGACGCTGGGCCAGTTGGTCGAGGGGGTCATGTCGCCGGGATATTTGTCGGCCCCCATCTTCTCCAGCAGGGCCGAACTGAGGAACTCTTCTTCGCGTTGCGCTTTGAACCCGGCTTTGTAGTAGAAGGCATTGATGACGTTGCGCGGCGAGTTGGGGTTGTCGGCGCTGCGGTCATTGTCCTTGATGCGCTGAACGAACTCCGGGTTGACCACGCCGCCGCCCGACCCGGCGAAATCGGCGTAGCACGACGCGCCCTCGGCGCCCTTCGTGCCGCCGAACCCATACGGGCTGACGGGCGCGACGAGGGTGAGCGAGGCCGTGAGTTCGGGATAATCCAACGCGAACTGCATGATGGCCGCCGCGCCCGCCGACCAGCCGATGAGGTGGCCGGGCCTGGGGCCGATCTCATCCGACAACGCTTTTACGTCATCCGACCAGTCGCGCGCGCCGCGTGTGGCGTCAATCAATTTATCTTCGGTGTCGCCGTAGCCGCGCAGGTCGGGCGCGAGGCAGCGGTATTGCGTGGGCATTGCCAGCATCGTCTCTTCCCAATAGGTGGACGACGAAAAGTTGCCATGCACGAAGACAACGGGGGTGCCGCCGACTGGCCCGCTAAACAAGACGTGCAGGTTGATTCGTTTGGTCTGGATCATCTTGGAGGTGATGATGGGGAGGGTCGGGACGGTGGACATGGGGACTCCTTCTTGGGATTTATGGTTGGAGATTGGAGAATTGGAGGATTGGAGATTGATGGTCCTCTAATCCTCTAATTCTCTCATGACTTGTTACGCAACTCACGCTTCAGAATCTTCCCCGCCGCCGAGATGGGCAGGGCCTCGATGAAGGCGACGGACTTCGGCACTTTGTAACGGGCGAGACGAGCGCGGCAGTGGTCGAGCAGTTCGGCTTCCGCGGCCCGCGTGTCGGGCTTGAGCACTACGAAGGCTTTGCCGACCTCGCCCCATTTCTCATCCAGCACGCCGACGACGGCGCACTGCGCGACGGCGGGATGCTCGTAGAGCGCCTTCTCAATCTCCACCGGATAGACGTTCTCGCCGCCGGAGATAAACATATCTTTCTTGCGATCCATGATGAAATAGAAACCGTCCTCGTCCCGGCGGGCCATGTCGCTGGTGTGAAACCAGCCCTCGGGGTCTACAGTGGCGCGGCTGGCTTCCAGATTATTGAAGTAGCCTGAGGACATCGAGGGGCCTTTGATGACCAGCTCACCTACTTCGTTGGGCGGCAGTGGATTGTTCTCGTCGTCCACGATGCGGGCATCCACAAAATAATTCGGCTGGCCGATGCTGCCCGCTTTCGTCTCCGCGAACTCAGGCCCCATGCTAAAGACGCCCGGCCCGAACTCGGTCATGCCGAAGCCCTGCTTGAAGACCACGCTGTGCTGTTCACGGTAAGCCTGAATAACGGGCAGGGGCAGTGGCGCGCCGCCGCTCGTCAGGAAGCGGATGCTCCTGAACGACGTTTGCGCGAAGATAGGCGACTGCATCATCATTTGATATTGCGTCGGCACGCAGAATAACAGCGTCACTTTCTCGCGCTCGATCAGCCACAGCATATCGTCCGCCGTCCACTTGCGCATGATGACGACCGTGCCGCCGAGGGTAAGCAGGGGAAGCGTGTACACCAACAGGCCACCGGTGTGGAACATGGGCGTGTGGGTGAGGGTCACGTCGCCGCGCTGAAGTTCGTGGACGATGGTGTTGAGCGTGTTCCACGCCATCATGCGATACGACACTTGCGCGCCTTTGGGCGAGCCGGTGGTGCCGCCCGTGAACAGCAGGCAGAGGATGTCCTCGGCGTCCACCGCCGGATTGCTTATCGCCCGGTCGCTCTGCGCTTCCAGAGTCGCCTCGTAATGCAAACTGCCCTGAATGCCATCGCCCTCGATGTGCAGGTAATGTGTGACGCCGGGGCACTCCGGCTTGAGGCGGCCCACGTTCTCACGAAAGTCGTCGCTGAAGAGGAGAGCCTTGGGCGTGGTCTGGTGAATCGACTCAACCAGTTCCTTCCAATGACTGCGCCAGTTGTAAGGGACAAAGATGGCACCGAGTTTGCCGCAGGCAAAGAAGGCGTCAAGATACTCCACGCCGTTCATCGCCAACATCCCCACCCGGTCGCCGCGCCGCACGCCGACCACATTCTGCAACCAGTTCGCCAGGCGATTGGCGCGTTGATTCATTTGCCGGTAGGTGAAGCGGCCCGCGTCGCCCTTCACCACATCTACGACGGCCAGGTTGTCCGGCCAGTAGCGTTCGCCGCGTTCCATCCAGTCGCCGATGTACATGCGTCACTCCTTCGCCGATTCCAAATCCGCCACCAGCACCAACCCCTCGCCCCGGCCCACCACCGCGCCATCTGAGTCAACGAGGGTCGTCCGCAGATTGACCAGATTTTTTTCGGGCCGCAGGCGAATGACTTCCACCGTGGCCGTGATTGCCTCGCCCACGCGCGCTGCCGCCGGGAAACTGTAGTGTTGCTTGAGCCAGTTGGTACCGCGACCAGGAAGTTTGGTGCCATAGAGATCAGAAATCATCCCGCCCAACAACGGGCCGGGAACGGTTCCCGGCTCAAAGCTGGTGTCGCCGGTCAGCGCGGTGTAATCGGCTAGGTCGGCGGCGGTGAAGGTTTTGCTGATGCTGGCCGACTGGCCGAGCGTGAGTCCTTTATACGATGTCGTCATCCGGCCCTCCAGTGCACGAGCGTTTGCCCCTCGCAGGTGGTTTCGCCGCTGGCCTTGGTGATGAGGACCTTCAGCCGGGCCACGCGTGCGGCGGGCCAGACCTCGGCGACTTCCAGCCGCACCGTCACGGCTTCGCCCACAAAGGTAGGATTGGGGAACATCAACTCCTGTTCCAGTTGCCTCACGCCGGGGAAGTGCGCGCTCAACGCGCCGCAAATCGTCCCATACAGCAACATGCCGTGACAGACGGTCTTGCCGAACCGTGTGCGCGCCGAGAACTCGGGGTTAACGTGGATCGGGTTGTCGTCGCCGCTGAGGGCGGCGAAGCGGTTGAAGTCCTCCTGGGTGAAGACCCGGCTGACCGTGACCGCGTGGCCGATTTTTAGAAAGGCGTCCATCGCTTCGTCTCCGTTCAGGATATGGTTCATCGTCCAGCCCCACGCTCTTGGCTGACCATGACTCTCTGGCGAATTTGATATATGACCGCTTGATGCGAACTGGTCAGGGAAACCTGCCCATTCGACAAGGACTCTAAATCATCCTCGAGAAAAGTGAGCAACTGCTCCAGCACTTGATGCAAAGAAGACAAATCGTATTGAGGTAGCGTTGCACCCAACCGCGCCTGCACCCTCGGGTCGGCTTCGTGCTCAAAGGTCTGATGCACACGCATGCCCTCGTGAGTGCGCGAGAAAATCTCCATCAGAAAATTCCGTATCCGATGTAAAAGCTCTATCGTTCGCCAATGTCGTTCGCGAAGTAAACACATTTGAGCAACCGCCGCATAACGGACACACTGATCTACCAATTGACGGATGGGTGGGTGAGTCACGCTTTGGTTCGCGGCACCAGCCGTAGCAATGGTGGCTGCCGTCAGGCGACCCGTGAGGAGGTGCATACTCTCTACAATCTTCGGGCTGGTTTGCGATAGAGGGTGGTAACGAATGGAGAGTTGCATGAGCGACTCTAGTAGGATGTCGCCTGCATCGTCACCGTCGGGAACAATCACAGCGGCCCTTTCCCCCATCGTTAGGAATACTTCACACACTCGGCGAAGTTCCTGGAGAGGGTCAACCTGGGTCTCGTCCGTGACAACGATATCGAGATCAATGTCGGAGTACGTATCCCAAGTGCCTCGACTGAGTGAGCCGAATACGATGACTGCCAAGACGCGTGGATCGGTCTCGTAATGGGCAACGATAATACGTAGCAGGGCCTGATGCTGGGCTGTGCCTGGGTAATGAGCGATAGGGTTCAACATACCAGCCAATACCTTATTAGCGCCTAACCAGGTGTAGCCGGATAAATCCGGCTGGGGGCGAGCCAGCCTGCTAAAGCAGGTTCGTATTTCAGCGCGGAGATTCATCTCCGCATCCGCATTGGTTTAAGCCCCAAACTGCTTCCGCAAATCGGTCTTCAATACTTTGCTAGCGGCATTGCGCGGCAGAACCTCCACGAATACCACTGACCTGGGGATTTTGTAGCGCGCAAGTTTGCCCTGGCAGAACTCAATGACCTCCGGCTCGGTGAGCGTCTGGCCGGGCTTGACGACGATCACCGCGCGGCCCACCTCGCCCCACTTCGCGTCGGGCACGCCGATGACGGCGGCCTCGGCGATGGCAGGATGGGCAAACAGCAAGTTCTCCACCTCTGCCGGGTACACATTCTCCCCGCCGGAGATGAACATGTCCTTCCAGCGATCCACGATGTAGTAGTAGCCATCCTCGTCGCGGCGGGCCACGTCGCCGGAGTGCAGCCAGCCGTCCTCGATGGTTTTGGCCGTCACCTCGGGCAGGCCCCAGTAGCCGGGCGTAACCGCCGGGCCTTTGATGAGCAGTTCGCCCATCTCGCCCGATAGCACGTCGCGCCCCTCGTGATCCACGACACGCACATCCACGAATATCTGCGGCTTGCCCACCGAACCGGCCTTGCTGACGGCGTGCGCCTCGTCCACCATAAAGACCGTGGGGCCGGTCTCCGTCATCCCGAAGCCCTGCCGGATGTGGATGCCGCGTCCGGCGTACAACTCCAGCAGGCTGAGGGGCATGGGCGCGCCGCCGCACGCCCACGACCATGTATGCGAGAAGTCGGTCTTCTCGAAGTCGGGATGCTGGCTGATAAACAGGTACATGGCCGGCACGCCGAAGAACGCGGTCGCGCGTTCCGCCAGCAGTTTCAGGGTCTGCACGGCGTCGAACTGGCGCTGGATGATGGCCGTGCCGCCAACGAGGAAGGTGGGATGGGTGTACAGGTTGTTGCCGCCGGTGTGAAAGACGGGCAGGACGTTGAGCGTGGCATCGGCGGCGGTGAGGTTGATGGCCAGGCCGATGTTGAGATAGTTGGCGAGCACCATGCCGAAGGTCTGGATAACGCCTTTAGGCCGCCCGGTGGTCCCCGCAGTGTAGAGGAGATACCAGTGCGCGTCGAGCGGGCGCGGCGGCATGACGATGGCTTGACCGGAGGCGGAAGCGAGTGCGGACTCGTATCCACCCTCACCCCCGGCCCCTCTCCCTTGCAGGGAGAGGGGAGGCGTTGCCAATCCCTCACCCAACACACCAGCTGCTTCCGCAAAGGCCGCATCGTAAATCAGGGCGCGCGGCGTGCAGTCCCGCAGGATGCCTTGCAGTTCGGGGGTCGCCAGCCGCCAGTTGAGGGGCACCAGTATCGCGCCAATCTTCCCGCAGGCATATAGTATTTCAAAATAGTCGGAGCAGTTATGGGCGAGAACCGCGACCCGGTCGCCGGGCTGGATGCGCCACTCGTCGCGCATGAACTGTGCGAAGCGGCTGGCACGTTCATTGAACTGGGCGTAAGTGAATTCGCGGCCCGTCGCGGCATCCATCAGCGCGATCTGGTCGGGTCTCAACTCGGCTTGTTTCGCCAGCCAATCAAATGTATACATGATGAGACTTATCTCCGTTCACGCTCCCACATCGCTTTGAGAGCCTGTATCTCACCCAGGTGGCCGAAGAAATGCTGCCACTCGATTTTGATCAATTTGTAGACGGTGTGTTTGCCGCCCAGACCAGGCGTCGTCTGCCCGAGCGCATCGGGCGGCAGGGCGGCAAGATAATCGCGCAACGCCTTGTGAGTCTGATCCAGATAAGCGAGCAAGTCATTGGCCGACAATTGCGGGATGGCGGCCACGTCGGTCGCCGAGTAGCCGGTGACGGCCCCGAACCCGCGCTGGCCGTAGCCGGTGCGCTCGCGCCAGCCGCGCGTGTGCCAGACTTCCTCCTCGGCTGGCCCATCCTGAAAGGCGCGCACTTTCAGCACATCCATCCAGCGAGCAACGTGCCAGACCGTTACGCCGATGCTGCTGGCTTCCGGGTGCGATTGCCAATACAACGCCTCGGGCGTCAACGGCTCAATCTCGCCGCGCAGGTCCTGGCTCAAGTCATTCAACCAGTCCAGCAGAAGTTCAAGGTCCGTCATCGTCTTTGCCGTCACTGGCGTTGCACCTCACACCATTGTTGCAATGTTGTTTCGGGCGCTCCGAGTAACATATTGGCTTCCTGCGGCTCGCCTTCTTCTCCAATCTGGTCATAGTAGGCCATCAATTCTGCTAAAGATTGCCATTCGATATTGAAGGTGGTTTTACCCAGAAGGGTCATTAACCAGATTGGCATAGTGGATACCCGCACATGCGGCATAACCATCTGGCAGTAAACTTGTAGCGCCTGTTTCATGGTGAGCGCTTGCGGCCCATAAATGTAAAGCGCCTTGTTGAAGGCCGAGGGGGTCTGGTAACTCCGTGACACCATGCGGGCATAGTCGGCGGCCGCGACCCAATGAAGTGGATAAGGTTGTTTGCCAACGACAAGCGCTTGTTTCCCTTGAATAAATAAGGGCAACGACTCCATGAACCATGAGGCACGAAAGATGGTGTATAGAATGCCACTGGTGCGGATGGCTTCTTCCGCTTTGAATTTAGCACGACTTTCTGGGGAACGTGCATTCTTTTCCTGAATCGTGTAGGCGGAGAGATAGGTGATTTGCCTGATGCCAACGGACTGTGCTGCGTTAATAATTGTCTGCGTGCCGCGGTGTTCAAGACGGTCGTAATCTTCGGGTTTTGGGCCGCCTTTGATGTTAATATGTACACCCTGGCAGCCTTCGAGTGCTTGTCGAAGAGAGGCGGGGTCTTCGACATCTCCCTTACAAATTTCGAAGCCATTTCCAAATGTAACGGTCGCTTTCTCTGGAGAACGTGACAGAATACGGATGTTGAACCCGTCGGCTTGCAACTGATAAGCGACGGGCTTGCCAAGCATTCCAGTCGCTCCAACTATGAGAATACGATTGTCTGAAGTTGTCATCAATGCGTTTCTACCAAACTATTTGTCTTGTGAGCGGCCTGGGCGGTTGTCGTAGATTTGTTGTGCGGCAGTGACCTCGCCGATGTGCTCTTCCGCCCAGCGCCTTACGGCGGCAATTGGTTCGGCCAGGGTATGACCTAAAGCAGCCAGGTCATATTCAACGTGGGGCGGCACTTCAGGATAAACGGTGCGGCTGATCAGACCGTCACGTTCCAACTCGCGTAAGGTCTGAGTCAGCATCTTCTGCGAAATGCCGTCAATTCCACGTTGTAGGCCTGAAAAGCGCCGGGGACCACCCCCAAGCAAGCCGAGGATTAAGACGGTCCATTTGTCTGCTATCCGATTCAAGACCGCGCGTGTAGGGCAATTACTGTCATAAACGTTATAAATCTGCATGGTTTCCATAGAGCAAGTATAGCACTTTTAAGTGCGTACTTGCAATAGGGAAACAATAATGCTATAAAGAGACCAGTTTGAGAAACCCATTGAATACAAGGAGAAAAAAATGTCAAACCAAAACAACAAGCAACAAGTGGTTGAGTTGCTAAAAAGCATCGAAACCGGCGACAGCAAACCCGTCAGCTACATTAACCCAAACAAATATATCCAGCACAATTTAGCCGCCGCGGACGGCTTGCAGGGGTTTGGCGAATTAATGCAGCAACTTCCCCCGGGCCAGAGCAAAGCCAAAACGGTGCGGGCGTTTCAGGATGGCGATTACGTTTTCACCCACACGGAATACAACTTCTTCGGCCCGAAGATCGGTTTCGACATTTTCCGCTTCGAGGATGGACTGATCGTCGAGCATTGGGACAATCTTATCGAAGTTCAGCCCAAAAATCCCAGCGGAAGAACGCAAACCGACGGCGAAACGACCATCACCGATTTAGATAAAACTGAAGCCAACAAAAAAACAGTGCAAGGTTTTATAGACGATGTTCTTTTGGGACACAAAATGGACAAATTGGCCACGTACATAAACCCTGCGAAATATATTCAACATAACCCCGCGGTTGCCGATGGATT